>WNGL01001291.1_pt1 | contig 35148 bp, 38 predicted proteins | sample 5400591 | NCBI WGS metagenome assembly WNGL01 (sample SAMN13153377, study PRJNA577476) | soil metagenome | isolation source: 80 cm soil or saprolite under Garry oak tree replicate 1 | place: USA:California | collected 2016-06-15
AGGTCACGCCGACGCCGTTGTAGGCCTCGGGGATCCCCTCGTCGAGATCGATCGCCTCGAGGAAGCGGCGGCGCGCCGACTCGAAGTTCCCCTCCTGCAGCCACGCCGCGCCGTCGCGCAGGAGCTCGCGCGACTTCGCGCGCGCGCCGGAGTCGGGCTTCTTCTTCTTCGTGGCGGAGGTCGCGGTGGGCGTCGGCGTCGCGGCCGGGCTCGAGGGCGCTCCCCCGGTCCCCTCCACCCGCACGAACGCCACCCCGCCGTTCTTCCCGAGCGGCGCCCTGCAGCCCTTCGCCTGGACATGGACCGCGCCGGAGAGCCGCTCGCCCGAGGCGAGCAGCACCGCACTCGACCACTCGTCCTTGGCCTTGCACGCCTTGCCCGCCAGGCACACGCGCACCTGCCCGGCGAGCGAGTCGTCGAGGAGCGTCGCGCGCAGCACCTCCTCGCCGTCCTGGAAGCCGCAGATGTCCGACGCCGCGACGAGCACGCCGCGGAAGGTCCCGCCGCGGCCGGTGACGCGCACGCGCCCGAGCGGAGACTCGTACTCGCCGTCGATCCGGGGGCCGTCGGCGTTCGCGGAGGAAGGTAGTCCGGGGACAAGCGCCGCTGCGATCGCGGCGCAGAGGGGCAGAAGGCGCACCATGCGCCCGATTGTACCCGTCTCAGCCCCCGGCATCGCTTGACAGCCCACTCCCGGAGTTCTAGGATTCGATCAGCAAAAGGCCGCGTACTTTCGCGGACTTAACGCTCTTTGATTGCTTCGTCGCCTGCCCCCTGCCGGGTTCGTGCTCGGGCTTCGCGTCGTTTGGGCCGACTTTTCAGCCAAGAGGAGCGCCCGCCCACGTCCATGTGCAAGCTCCCATGCTTCGAGGGAGAAGCCTACGGATGCTGGTGTACCGGGTGCCCCACCTGTAGAAATACAGGTCCAAACAAGCGGGCCACAACGGCTCACGCGGGGGGCTTTTTCTTTCATGCACGAGCAGAAGCGCCCGCTGCGGTCCGAGCTGATCGCGGCCCGGGCGCGCCTCACCTCCGACGAGCGCGCGGCGCGGTCCGCGCTCGTCGCCGAGCGGATCGCGAAGGTCCCCGGCTTCGCCGGCGCGAAGGTGCTCGCGCTCTACGCGCCCATCGGCACCGAGGTGGACGTCACCGAGATCGCGCGGCGCGCCCTCGCGGGCGGCATCCGGCTCGCGTACCCGCGCGTCGTCCGGGGCGCGCGGAGGCTCGCCTATGCCCAGTGCGAGCCGGGGCGACTCGTCTCCGGCGAGCTCGGCACGCACGAGCCGCCGCCCGGCGCGCCGGAGATCCTGCTCGCGGACATCGAGTGCGCGATCGTCCCGGGCCTCGGCTTCTCCACCGACGGTCACCGGCTCGGGCGCGGCGGCGGCCACTACGACGCGACGCTCGCCGCCATGCCGCGCGCGCTCCGGGTCGGCGTCGCCTTCGACGTCCAGGTCGTGCCCGAGCTGCCGCGCGAGCCGCACGACGAGCCGCTCGACGCGGTCGTCACGGACCTGCGCGTCCTCCTCTTTCCCCGGCACGGGCCGGGCGGCCCGCGAGCGTGACGTGAAGGTCCTCTTCCTCGGAGACGTGTTCGGCAAGCCCGGCCGCCAGGCGGTGGCGCGGCTCGTCCCGAAGCTCATCGCCCGCGACGCGGTGGACCTCGTCATCGCCAACGCCGAGAACTCCGCGTCGGGGATCGGCGTCACGCCGGACGGCGCGGACGAGCTCCTCGCCTCGGAGGTGAACCTCCTCACGAGCGGGAACCACATCTGGTCGAAGCGCGAGATCGTGCCGTACCTCGAGCGCCCGGGCTCGAAGCTCCTGCGCCCCGCGAACTACCCGCCGGGCGCCCCCGGGCGCGGGCGCGCGGTCGTCTCGACGCCGGACGGGCGGCGGCTCGGGGTCGTGAACGTCGAGGGGCGCGTCTTCATGCGGCCGCTCGACGACCCCTTCCGCGTCGCGCTCGCGGAGGTGGAGGCGCTCCGCGCCGAGGGCGTGATCTGCATCCTCGTCGACATCCACTGCGAGGCGACGAGCGAGAAGAACGCGATGGGCTGGTTCCTCGACGGGAAGGTGTCCGCGGTGCTCGGCACGCACACGCACATCCAGACCGCCGACGCCCGCGTGCTGCCGGGCGGCACCGCGTTCATCACCGACGTCGGCATGTGCGGGCCGTGGGACTCCGTCATCGGCGTCCGCAAGGAGCTCGTCCTCGAGCGCTTCCTCACCGCCCGCCCGGCGTCGTTCGAGCCGGCGAAGCGGGAGGTGTGGCTGCAGGGCGCGCTCGTGGACGTGGACGAGGAGACCGGGAGGGCGCGGTCGATCACGCGGGTGCAGGAGAAGCTGCCGGAGAACGGCTGAGCGGCGCGCCCACCGATGGGGGAGCTGGTGCGCGCGTCGTAGCGGAAATCAGCCCTCCACCGCCAGCAGCGCGTGGTTCCGCTTCCCCTTCTGCAGCATGATCCACGCGCCGTGAAGGAGATCGCCGTCGGCGAGGGTCCGCTCCGGCGCGGCGACGGTCTCGCCGTTCAGGAGGAAGCCCTTCCCCTGGATGCCGCGGCGCGCGTCGCCCTTCGAGGTCGCGAGCCCGGCGCGGACGAGCGCGTCGAGCACCGACATCCCGACCGCCTCGGCGCGCGGCACCTTCGCGACCGGCAGCTCCTGCGAGAGCACCTTCAGGACGCCGGCGCTCGCCTCGCGGAGCGGCATCCCGCCGAAGAGCAGCCGGCTCGCCTCCACGACCGAGCGCACGACGTCTGCGCCGTGGACGCGGCCCGTCATCTCGGTCGCGAGCCGCCGCTGCGCGGGACGCTTGCCCGGATCCATCGCGTGCTCGTCGAGGAGCGCGCGGATCTCGTCGATCGAGAAGAAGGTGAAGTACTTGAGGAGCTTCTCGACGTCGCGGTCGTCGGTGTTGAGCCAGAACTGGAAGAACTTGTAGGGCGAGGTCTTCGCGGGGTCGAGCCAGATCGCACCGGACTCGGTCTTCCCGAACTTCACGCCGGAGGAGGTGGTGAGGAGCGGGAAGGTGAGGCCGTGCGCGCTCGCCCCCTCCTTGCGCGAGATGAGCTCGGTGCCCGCGGTGATGTTCCCCCACTGGTCCGAGCCGCCCATCTGCAGCTCGCAACGCTCGGTCTTCCACAGGTGCCAGAAGTCGAGCGCCTGCACGAGCATGTAGGTGAACTCGGTGTAGGAGATGCCCGCCTCCATGCGGCCCTTCACCGAGTCCTTCGCGAGCATGTAGTTGACGGTGAAGTGCTTGCCGACGTCGCGGAGGAACTCCATCAGCCCGAGCGGCCGGAGCCAGTCCGCGTTGTTCCGCACCTTCGCCGCGTTCCCGCCCTCGAAGGACACGAACCGCTCGAGCTGCCCGCGGATGCAGGCGACGTTCCGGTCGATCTCCTCGACGGAGAGGACGGGGCGCTCCGTCCGCTTGCCGGAGGGATCGCCGACCATGCCCGTGCCGCCGCCGACGACCACGATCGGCGTCCCCCCCATCCGCTGGAGCCAGGCGAGCGACATCACCGCGAGGAGGTGGCCGACGTGGAGCGAGTCCGCGGTCGGGTCGAAGCCCACGTAGCCGGCGAGGGGGCCCTGCGCGAGCCGGTCCTTCAGGCCGGGGGTCTGGTCGTGGATGAGGCCGCGCGCGGAGAGCTCGTCGAGAAGCGTCGTCATGAGGGGCGTAGATTAACATCTCGCGCTCGCACTCGCCGGAAACCCTTCCCCACGATGAACACCTCGTAGGAGGACTCCCGGGTCGCCTGCGGGCGCGCGACGTGGATCGCCTCGAACCGCGCCGCGAGCTCCTTCTTCAGCGCGGGGAACTCTCCGCCCATGAAGACCTTCGCGACGAACCCGCCTCCCTTCTCGAGGGTCTCCTCCGCGACCCGGAGCGCCACCCGCACGAGCTCGAGCGAGCGCTGCTCGTCGGTGACCTTGATCCCGATCGTCTTCGGCGCCATGTCGCTCGTGACGAGGTGGAAGAGGCCCGGGTGGAGCGCGCGGATCCGCTCGATCGCGTCCGGCGCGAGGAGGTCCACGATCGCGGTCTTCACCCAGCGCTTCCCGATGGCGCGGATGGGCTCGAGGTCCACTCCCACCGCCACCCCCCTCTCTCCCACCACGTCCGAGAGGATCTGGAGGAAGCCCCCGGGGGCCGCCCCGAGGTCGAGGACCGCGTGGCCCTTCCCGAGCAGCCGGTGACGCTTCAGGATCTCGTCGATCTTGAAGGCCGACCGGGCGCGCAGCCCCACCTTCTTCGCCTGCCGGTAATAGAAGTCCTTCGGGTCGTAGGGCTTCGCCATGCCGTGCGGTATCCTTCGCCCCTCCGTGCCCGTCAAGCCGACATGAGCCGCGCGAAGCTCCTCCTCGTCTGCGGCCCCTTCGCCGCCGCCGGCCTCGCGCTGGCGCTGCACGCCACCTTCCGCGTGAACGCGCGGTCGGCGGAGCTCGCCGCCGTGCGCGCGGAGGCGGACGCGGCGGGGGCCGCCTTCGTCGCGACGCTGCGGGGCGAGGACGCCGAGCGGCAGAAGCTCCTGTTCGAGCGGCGGCGCGCGCTCGCGGTGGAGCTCGCGGCAGCGCGGCGGGACCGGCTGCTCGGCCTCCTGCTCACCGGCGCCGCGGGCCTCGCGGGCTCGATCCTGTCGGTCATGTCGCGCATCGCCGCCGAGGTGGAGGAGGACCGGCGGCACGTCGCCGAGGAGCGGAGCGCGGGTGGACGGTCGGGGAAATCCCCCTGAGATCCGGCGGGAAAGTCCGTAACTCCGACCGGAAGATACGGCCCCCCGTTCACGTCACCCGCCCTCGCGGCGCGAGAGAGGAATAGAGATGGCCCTGAAGATTACCGAGGAGTGCATCAACTGCGGCGCCTGCGAGCCGGAGTGCCCCAACACCGCGATCGTGCAGGGCGACGACATCTACTCGATCGACGCCGTCAAGTGCACGGAGTGCAAGGGCGCGCACGATGCGCCGGCTTGCGCCGCCGTCTGCCCGGTCGACTGCTGCGTCACGGGGTAGCCGCGCTGTTCGCAGCCCCGTAGCTCGGACGCCCCGCCCGTGTCATCACGGCCGGGGCGTTCGCCGTTGTATGCTCGTGAGCCCCGAATCTGGAGGAGAGCGGAATGGCGACCTTCATCACCGAGGAATGCATCAACTGCGGCGCCTGCGAGCCGGAGTGCCCGAACGGCGCGATCACGCAGGGTGACGACATCTACCTCATCAATCCGGAGCTCTGCACCGAGTGCGTCGGCTTCCACGCCGAGGAGGCCTGCGCCGCGGTCTGCCCCGTGGACTGCTGCGTGCCCGATCCGAAGCGGCCCGAGACCGAGGAGCAGAACTACGCGAAGCTCGGGAAGGTCCACTCCGACAAGACCTTCCCGCCGCTCGCCGATCTCCCAGCGACGCTCTCCCGCTTCCGCAAGTAGCGGCCCGGGAGGCACCCCGACGCCCCGCCCGCCTTCGACCGGCGCGCGGGGCGTCCACGTTCTATCGTTCGGGCATGGACCCGCTCCCCGGCGGCCGACTCGTCGCGCGCCTGCTCCGCAAGGAAGGCGTCGGCACGGTCTTCACGCTCTCCGGCCTCCACGTCGCGCCGATCTACGCCGGCTGCGTGGACGAGGGCGTGCGGGTGGTGGACCTCCGCCACGAGCAGGCCGCGGCACACGCGGCCGACGCCTGGGCCCGCCTCACCCGCGGGGCGGGCGTCGCGATCGTCACCGCCGGCCCGGGCGTCACCGACGCGGTGACGGGGGTCGCGAACGCGTGGGCGGCGCAGAGCCCGCTCGTCCTCCTCGGCGGCGCCGCGCCGACCTTCAACCTCGGGCGCGGCTCGCTCCAGGAGATGCCGCAGGTTCCGTTGTTCCAGGGGATCACGAAGTGGGCCGACCGGGTCCCCTCCCCCGACCTCGTCCCGAGCTTCCTCGCGAAGGCGTTCCGGGTGGCGCGCGCGGGCCGGCCCGGGCCGGTGTTCCTCGAGCTGCCCTGGGACGTCCTCTCGAACGGCGCGGACGAGGCGCTCGCCGACGCGCAGTCGCTCTACCGCACCGACGCGCGCCAGCCCGGCGATCCCGCGAAGCTCGACCAGGCGATCGCGCTCCTCTCCCGCGCGGAGCGGCCCGTGATCATGGCGGGCTCGTCCGTGTTCCGGGACGACGCGGTGGAGGCGCTCGGCCGGCTCGCCACGCGCTCCGGGATCCCCGTGTTCCTGAACGGCATGGGGCGCGGGTGCCTCCCGCGGGAGCACCCGGCCTTCTTCGAGCTGTCCCGCAAGGACGCGCTCGCCGCCGCGGACGTGGTCCTCGTGGTGGGGACGCCGCTCGACTTCCGGCTCGGGTACGGGACGGAGCCGACCTTCGCGGCGGGCGCCCGCGTCGTGCAGGTGGACGTCGAGGCCGCCGAGATCGGGCGAAACCGGCCCATCGACGTGGGGATCGTCGGCGACTCGCGCTCGGTCCTCGCGGCGCTCGCCGACGGCTGGCGGGGCGCGGTGCCGCCCGAGTGGCCCCGCCTCCTCCGCGAGAAGGAGGCGGCCCGGCGCGAGCGGCAGCGCGAGCACGAGGAGAGCGACGCGCGCCCCATCCACCACTTCCGCCTCGCGAAGGCGCTCGACGCCGTCGCTGCGCGCGCCGGGGACGTGACCTGGGTCGCGGACGGCGGGAACGTCGTCGCGGTCGCGGCGAAGGTGATCCGCGTCCCGGGCCCCGGCCGCTGGCTCGACCCCGGCCCGCTCGGCACGCTCGGCGTGGGCGCGCCCTTCGCGATCGCCGCGAAGCTCCTCGCGCCGGAGCGGCCGGTCTGCGTGATCCAGGGCGACGGCGCGTTCGGGCTGAACGGCATGGACTTCGAGACCGCGGTCCGGTTCGGGCTCCCCATGGTCGTCGTGGTCGGGAACGACGCGGCCTGGGGGCAGATCCGGATCCCGCAGCGCGGGCTCTTCGGCGAGGAGCGGGCGATCGCGACGAAGCTCGCGCCGACCCGCTACGACCGGGTGGTCGAGGCGCTCGGCGGCAAGGGCGAGCACGTCGAGGACCCGGCCGACCTCGTCCCCGCGCTCGAGCGCGCCTTCGCCTCGGGCGCCGTGTACTGTGTGGACGTCGCGATCGATCCGGAGGCCGCCGCGGCCAGCGGCGCCGCCGGCTATGCGATCTGAACGGAAGGAGCGACCGATGCCCGTCCCGAAGCCGAAGCTCGACCGCGCGAGGGCCGCCGTCCTCGTCATCGACATCCAGTCGCGCCTCACCCCGGCGATGCCGCCCGACGCGCTCGCGCGCGTCGTGAAATACACCCGCGCGCTCGTGGGCGCCGCGAAGGAGCTGGGGCTGCCGGTCCTCGCGACCGAGCAGTACCCGAAGGGCCTCGGGCCGGTCCTCGCGGAGGTGCGTGAGGTGCTCCCCTCGCCCCCGCTCGAGAAGGTGCACTTCTCCTGCGGCGCCGATCCCGCCTTCGCCGCCGCGCTCGAGAAGACCGGGCGCCGGCAGGTGATCGTCTGCGGGATGGAGACCCACGTCTGCGTCTTCCAGACCGTCCGGGACCTCGTGGCCTCCGGCTACGAGGTGCACGTCTGCGCGGACGCGGTCTCCTCGCGCACCGAGGAGCACCGCCGGGTCGGGCTCGAGCTCTGCCGCGAGGCGGGCGCCGTCGTGACCACCGCCGAAACCGCGATCTTCGACCTCCTCCACCGCGCCGCGACGGACGAGTTCAAGAAGGTCTCGCCGCTCGTGCGGTGACGTGGCGGAGCACCGCGTCGTGCGGCCGGCAGGCCTCGCACTCGAAGGGCAGCGCCTCAGCGCGCGGCGCCGCCGAGCTCGATCGCGACGCCGTACGCGACGAGGACGTCGCGGCCACCCTTCTCGCCCTCGACGAGCACGAGCAGGTGCCTCGGGCCGAGCGGGTGGGCGCCGCAGAAGGTGCCGCTCCCCTCGGAGATCCGCTTGAACTTGAGGAGCCGCCGCTCCTCGCCGCTCCCCGGGCGCTCGAGGAGCGCGAGCCAGGTGTCGTAGTAGCGGCGCTCGCCCGGGAGCGAGTACACGGCGAGCTCGGTCCGCCCGCGCACGACGACGTGCTTCACCTTCGCGGCAGGAGGCAGCGCGGCGCGGAGGCCGCCGTGGAGCTGCGCGCCGAGATCGAGCTGGTCGAGCGGATCGCAGAGCCCGGGGTGGTGGGCCTCGCTCCGCGCGAGGTGCGCCGCCGAGGGCTCCGCGCGGGCGGCGACGAGCCGCACGCTCTGCGGCGGACCCGACGAGAAGAGGGTCACCTGGTCGTCGCGGAATGCGACCTCGCCCCGCGCTCCCTCGAGGCGGAACGCCCGCCGCAGCTCGGGCTCGCCGGCGCGCGCCGCCCCCGCGGCGAGGCACAGCGCGAGCGCGAACCCCTTCACCCTACCCCGCCTTGCGCACCGGCCTCGCGGCGGGGGTCCGGTTCACGTGCACGATCTTCGCCGGGGGGAAGCCGTTGAAGTGGGTGGACGAGGCGTGGCTGTAGGCGCCGATCGTCGGCGCGTAGAGCAGGTCCCCGAGCTTCAAGTTCCGGGGCAGCTGCTCCGCGAGCGAGACCACGTCGAGCGCGTCGCAGGTCGGGCCGAAGACGGAGCAGACCTCGGCCGGCCCCTTCCGGAAGGCCTTCAGGTGATACTTGCAGTGATCGAAGATGACGCCCGAGAACGTGTGGTAGACGCCGTCGTCCACGTAGTAGCAGAGCTTCCCGTCGCGGACGGCCTTCCCGATGATGGTGGAGACGGCGTAGCCGGCGGTCGCGACGAGGAAGCGGCCCGGCTCGGCGAGGATCTGCACGTCCTTCGGGAAGAGCCGGTCGAGCTCGCGCCGCAGGATCGCGGCGAGCTCCCGGAACGGCTTCACGCTGTCGTCGTAGGGCGCCGGGAACCCTCCCCCGATGTCGAGGAGGTTCATCTTCGAGTAGCCCCGCGCCTTCGCCTCGGCGTAGACGCTCGCGGCGAGCTGGAGGGCGCCGACGTAGTTCTCGAAGTTGGTGGTCTGGCTCCCGACGTGGAACGAGAGCCCCTCCACCACCAGCCCCTCCTTGGCCGCGGCGAGGATGAGGTCCACCGCCTCCCCCGGCCCCGCGCCGAACTTCGAGGAGAGCTCGACCATCGCGCCGGTGTTCGGCACCTTGAGGCGCAGCACCAGCCCGGCCCGCGGGGCGTGGCGCTTGATCTTCCCGATCTCCTCGATGTTGTCGTAGGTGACGAGCGGCCGGTAGCGATCGAGCTGACGGAGCGTCTCGTTCGCCTTGATCGGGTTGGCGTAGATGATCTTGTCCCAGATCCAGTCCTGCCGCTCCTTGTCGGGCAGGTGCCGGATGTACTCATGGACGATCATGAACTCCGGAAACGAGGCGACGTCGAAGCTCGCCCCCGCCTCGTACAGCGTCTGCACGATGGCGGGGTCGGGGTTGGCCTTCACCGCGTAGTACGCCTGCACGCGCGGCAGGTACTTGCGGAACGTCGCGTAGCTCTTCCGCAGGGCCGCGTGGTCCACGACGAACAGCGGCGTCCCGTGCTCCTCGGCGAGCTTCGCGAGCTGGGCGGGCGAGATCATCGTGGCCTCCTGGCGCGGATCGCCGCTAGTCACCGTCGGTGATGAGGAAGTTCTTGAACTGCCACGGGTCCGTCGTGTCGATGGCCGGGTTGTTGTGGCCCTTGAACGCGTTCGTGTAGTGCTTGAGCGGCGTCCAGTCCGAGGCCTTCGAGATCCACTTCCCCAGGTAGGGCTTCGCCACCTTGAGCACGTGCTCGTGCGGAAGGTCGTCCGGGACCATGACGCCCGCGGCCGGGTTCTCCACCATCCAGAGCACGGCGGCGACGACCGAGATCGCGACCTGCATCGTGGTCGCGTTCTGGTGCGGCACGAGGCGGCGCGACTCCTCGATGGAGAGGTCGCTCCCGACCCACCACGACTCGTAGGCGTGGCCCATGATGAGCGCGCCGAGGATGTCGGAGCCGCTCGTGATCTCGTCGTTCAGGATGCGGTAGCGCGGCTGGAGCTTGTAGTCGTACCCGCGCAGCTCGTTCAGCGACACGATCGCGGAGTCCGAAGGGCAGTAGGCGTAATGGACCGTGGGGCGGTAGACGGCCTTGTCTCCCTCCCACACCGTGAGGTGATCGGAGATCGTGAACGCCTCGCCGTGGCGGACCACCATCCCGTGGATGCAGTAGTTCGGGACCCAGGACACCACCCAGGTGTTGATGCCCATCCGCGCGAGGCAGATCTGGTTCTTCGGCCCCTCGGGGTGCTGCATCGCGAGCGGCGGCAGCTCCTTCTCGTGGGTGCCCCATCCCATCTCGGCGGTGGTGGTCCCCTCCTCGCGGAAGCCCTCCACGCTCCAGGTGTTCACGAACTCGTCCACCTGCTTCGGGACGTCCGTGATCTGGGTGTCGCGCTCGCTGCAGTGGATCACCTTCACCCCGAGCTTCCGGGAGAGCCGGTTCCAGGTCTGGTCGGCCATGAGCTGCTGGACCTCCTCGGCGTCCCGGCCGACGGCCTTGCCGTCCTTGAGGAGCTTCTTGCCGATGTCGAGCAGGCCCTGCTTCGTGAAGTGCGAGATGAGCCCGGGGTTCGCGCCGTGCTCCAGGACGGCGGTGGGGCCCTTCTCGTGCCAGCCGCGGATCATCCGGCGCACGTTCATGTGGCGCCAGTAGAGCGTCCGGGTCGTCGGGTGCTTGCCCTCCGCGCCCTCGTACGGATCCCAGACCTCGACCGAGGTGTTGACGTAGAGGACGCCGTTCTCGTGGCACCACTCCAGGATCTCGCAGGCGTCGATGTTCCAGGCGAGGTCGACGACGACGTCGCCCGCGGAGACCTGCTTCGCGAGCACGTCCGTCATGTTCTCGCGCGTGATGCGCTTGCGGAGGAAGCGGACCCCCTTCTTCAGCCAAGGGGCGAGGACCTCGCGCTTGTCCTCGAAGTCCATGACGGTGACGTCCGACGGCTTCACCTTCATGTGCTTCATCAGGATCGGCAGGGTGCACTGAGCGACCGCGCCGTAGCCCACGAACAGGATGCGCTTCCCGAACTCGACCATGTCTGTGGATCTCCCATCGCAGGGCCCGCGAGGACGCGGGCCGTCCGGTTCTTTCGAGGAGCGGGATACTACAGGGATCGTCCCGCCGATCCATCACAACGGGGGACGCTCGGTCCGCGGAGCCGCCGGCCCGCAGACCTCGCGCCCCCCGAGCCCCCCGCTCGCTCCGGCGGAGCCTCATCCGGCTCCACCTGCGCTCGCCTTTCGCGGGCGCGCGAGCATCCGCCCGGCGGCCGCGGGGGCTGGCGGCGGAACCGGATTTCCGCGATATTGCGCTCCACCCGAGGGGGCGGGGTGAAGGGAGCGCGATGTCGAAGGTCCAGGTGAAGGTCGGGGACGTGACGCTGGGGGGCCCGAGGCCGTTCCTCATCGCCGGCCCGTGCGTCGTCGAGGACGCGGAGCTCATGCTCCGCACCGCGGACCGGCTCGTCGAGCTCGGCCGCAAGCTCTCGATCGGCGTCGTCTACAAGTCCTCGTTCATGAAGGACAACCGGAGCGACCTGGCCTTCGACCACGGCCCCGGCGTGCAGGAGGGGCTCGCCATCCTCCGCAAGGTGAAGGAGCGCACCGGGCTCCCGCTCCTGACCGACATCCACTACCCCGACCAGATCGCCGCCGCCGCGGACGTCTGCGACGTCCTGCAGATCCCGGCGTACCTCTGCATGCAGTCGCACCTCGTCGTCTCGGCCGGCAAGACCGGCCGCGTCGTGAACCTGAAGCACGGCCAGTTCCTCGCGCCGGAGAACATGGCGAAGCCGGTGAAGAAGCTCGAGGACTCGGGCTGCAAGAAGATCTTCGTGACCGAGCGCGGCTACACCTTCGGCTACAACGACCTCGTCGTGGACCCGCGCTCCTTCCAGCACTTCCGGCAGCTCGGGTACCCCGTCGTCTTCGACGTGGGGCACAGCGTCCGCCGCTACGGGATCCCGAGCTCGGACCCCCGCGGCGGGCTCCGGGAGTTCATGCCGGTCCTCGCGCGCGCCGCCATCGGCGCGGGCGTGGACGGGCTCTTCATCGAGACGCACCCGGAACCCGCCCGGGCGCACTGCGACGCCGCCAGCCAGTACCCGCTCGACAAGCTGGAGGCCTTCCTCATCCCGCTGCTCGAGCTCGACGCCGTGGTCCGTCGCCACGTCGAGCTCTAGCCGACGTACTCAACCGGAGGACCGACCTTGGAACTGTATCTCGACTCGGTGGACTTCAAGGAGATCGAGGCGGCGTTCCGCCTCGGCTTCGTCAAGGCGCTCACCACCACCCCGACCTTCATGCACCGCCACGGCATCACCGACATCTCCGCGGCGATCGTGAAGCTCTCCGGGATGGTGCCGGACCTGCAGGTCGAGGCCCTCGGCCGGACGCACGACGAGATCATCGCCGCCGCCGACGAGCTCCTCGCGCTGCCGCTCGCCCGCGAGCCGGTCTTCAAGGTCCCGGTGTCGCTCGAGTCTCTTCGCGCCTGCCACACGCTGACGAAGCGCGGGCACCGCGTGAACGTGCACCTCGTCTACACGCTCAACCAGGCGTACCTCGCGATGGAGGCGGGCGCCGCCTTCGTCTGCCCGCTCGCGGGCCGCATGCACGACCAGGGGCAGGACGCGAACGCGCTGTTCGAGCAGATCGCCGAGGTCAAGGCGATGCACGGGTACAAGACGAAGATCATGTACTCGTCCGTCCGCCACCCCGAGCACGTGCGCTCGGCCCTGCTCGCGGGCGCCGACGTCTGCACCGTGCCGTGGAGCGTGATGCAGCGACTCTGCGACAACTCGCTCACCGCGGTCGGCTCCGACCAGTTCTTCGAGCACACGACCCTCATGACGGTCCGGGTGCGCGAGGCGATGGGGACGGGCACGAAGGCGATCTGCAACGTGAGCGAGCCCGTCTCCCAGGCGCTCGTGCGGATGACGGAGACCCGCCTCGGCGCGGTCGCCCTCGTGAACGCGAAGGGTCAGCTCGCCGGCATCTTCACGGACGGCGACCTTCGCCGCGATCTCCAGAGCGACGGCCCGGCCATCCTCGGCCGCCCGCTCGAGCAGATCGGCTTCTCCAAGACGCCGCTCACCATCTCCGCCGACGCGCTGCTCTACCAGGCGGCGAAGCTCTTCCAGGACCACAAGGTGGACAACGTGGTCGTGGTCGAGGCGGACCGGCCGGTCGGCCTCCTCGACGTGCAGGACCTCGTGCGGATGGGCCTGCTTGGGTAGTGCGCCACCCGCGGACGCGGCGGCGCGCTTCGGCCCGGAGCGGTTCGCCGCGGATCCGGCGGATCTCGCCGCCCGGCTCGGGCGCTGCCGCGCCCTGGTCTTCGACTGGGACGGCGTGCTCGGGCCCGGCGCGAAGGGCCCGTCGGCCCCGGGCGGCTTCCACGAGGTGGACGCGATGGGCCTGAACCTCCTCCGGTTCGGGCTGTGGCGGCGCGGCGGGATGGGCGCCATTCCGCCGGTCGCGATCATCAGCGGCCAGAACGATCCCGCGGCGCGGGCGCTCTCGGAGCGGGACCAGCTCTCCGCGCTCTACATGGGCTTCCTCGACAAGCGCGTCGCGCTCGAGCACCTCTGCGCGGCGGAGGGCGTCTCGCCCGGCGAGGTGATGTTCGTCTTCGACGACGTCATCGACCTCGGCGCGGCCGAGCGGTGCGGCGCGCGCTTCCTCGTGGGGCGCCCGGCCCAGCCGCTCCTCGAGGACTTCGCGCGGCGGCGGGGGCTCTGCGACTACGTGGTGCGCTCGCCCGCCGGCGCCGGGGCGGTCCGGGAGGCGTGCGAGGTCGCGCTCGCGCTGCTCGGCCTCGCCGACGAGGTGTTCGAGGCGCGCGGCTGGTTCGGCGAGGCCTTCCGCGGCTACCTCGCCGCGCGCAGGACGCTCCCCCCGGTCCGCCGGTACCGCGCCGAGCGCGACTTCTTCGGCGCGCCGGAGCGGGTCGGCGAGGCGCCGCCCGACCCGGCCTAGCGCCGATGCCGGTCACATCGCGGTGCGGGCCGGTCCGGGGTTAGCTGAGCATCTTCAGCTTCGGCGAACGCTCCCGTAGGGCCTCGGGCATGGCCCCCGTCCTCCTGCGCGGCGCAGGAGGACGGCGCCTTCCCCGGCCCGCCTCGGCGGCGTTCGGTCCGGCTAGAGCGCGACGGTCGCGGTCAGCCTCCCGCCGAGCCCTGCTTCGGCGGCGGCGCGGGGAGCTTCGCGAGCGCGGCCTTCACCTCGTCGAGCCCGCCCGGTCCGCGCCCGGTCGCATGCAGGTTCTTCTCGCGGATGAGCCGCTCCGTGTCGTCGACGCGCGACGGCGTGGTCGGGTGGTCGGAGAGGAAGGCCGGCGGCGCCCCGCCCTTCCCCTCCTGCGCATGGAGCTTCTGGAAGAACCGCACGAGGCCGTTCGGGTCGTAGCCCGCCTCGTTCGCGTGCTCGACGCCCCACTCGTCCGCCTGCTGCTCGTCGCCCCGGCTGTTCGCGAGCATCGCCATCTTCCCGCCGACGCCGGCGACGAGCTGGGTCGCGACGCCCGGGTTCTTCCCGAGCGCGAGCGCGGCGAGCGCCTCGAGCCCCACCGCGTCCACCATCTGCCGCTGCACGTGGTAGAGCGCGACGTGCCCGATCTCGTGGGCGAGGACGCCCGCGAGCTCCGCGCCGTCGTCCGCGAGCTGGACGAGGCCGGAGTAGACGTACAGGTCCCCGCCGGTGGTGGCGAAGGCGTTCACGGTCTTCGCGTCGTCGATGACGTGCACCTTCCACTCGGACACGTCGGGCCGCGCCTTCTTCGCGACGGCGAAGAGGGGCTCGGAGACCTTCGCCACCCAGCCGTTCACCGTCGGGTCGGAGACGAAGCGGACGCCCTGCTTCTGGAGCTCCGTCTGGACCTGCGCCCCGACCTGCTTCGCCTGCTCGGGCGAGATGAGCGCCTTCGCGGCGGCGGTCTCGACCTTCTGCTGGAGCGGGGACGCGCAGCCGAGGGCGGCGGCCAGGGCGACGACCGGGAGGGGGCGGAGCATTCGCAAATCTAGCTACTCGAGCGCGCTCGAAGCGCCTCCGATGAGCTCTTCGCCCGCCGCGTGGGGCGGACGAGCCGGAAGGCGCCCGCCGGGGTGCCGTCGCAGCGACTGCGGCAGGTTTCGTCAGCTCGAGCGCGCCGCGCGCCGCAGCGCCTCGAGGTCGAGCTTCTTCATCCCCAGGAACGCCTTCACCACCCGCGCCGCGCTGTCGGCCTGCGGACCGCGCATCAGGTGCTCGAGCTCGGCCGGCACGATCTGCCACGAGACGCCCCACCGGTCCCGAAGCCACCCGCACTGCTCGATCGTCCCGCCCGCCGCGAGTCCTTCCCAGATCCGATCGAGCTCCGCCTGGTCGGCGCAGTTCACGAGGAGCGAGATGGAGTGGTTGAAGGGATCGAGCGGGCCCGCCTCGAGCGCGATGAAGCGCTGGCCGGCGAGGGTGAAGTCGATCACCTTCACCGAGCCCGCCGGACCGCTCGGCGTGTCGGCGGGGACGGGCGTGATGGCGTCCACGCTAGAGCCCGGGATGAGGGACACGTACTGTTTCACCGCCTCGAGCGCGTCCTTCGCGAACCAGAGGTGGGTGACGATCTTCTGCGGTGCGATCCTCGATGCGACCGTGGCCATGGCGCTCCTCCGCGTGCGTTCCCCTGGAGATCTAGGCGCCCGCGCGGCCCGCGCAACGCCTCACTCGAAGGCGTCGAGCACGGCGCCCGTCGCTGCGCTCGAGGCGCTGCGCGCGAACTTCGCGAGGACGCCGCGCGTGTAGCGGGGCGCCGGCGGGCGCCAGGCGGCGCGCCGGCGGGCGAGCTCGTCGTCGGGCACCTCGACCCGGAGCACGAGCCCGCGGCCGTCGATGGTGACGGGGTCGCCCTCCTCGACGAGCGCGATCGTCCCCCCCTCGAAGGCCTCCGGCGCGACGTGCCCGACCACCATCCCCCAGGTGCCGCCCGAGAACCGGCCGTCGGTCACGAGCCCGACGCTCTCGCCGAGCCCCTGCCCGACGAGCGCGCTCGTGGGCGCGAGCATCTCCGGCATGCCCGGCGCGCCGCGCGGGCCGAGGTAGCGGAGGACCATCACGTCCCCGGGCCGGATCCGGCGCTCGAGGATCGCGGCGAGCGCGGCCTGCTCGTCGTCGAAGACGCGGGCGGGCCCGGTCATCGTCGGGTTCTTCAGGCCGGTGATCTTGGCGACCGCGCCGTCGGGCGCGAGGTTGCCGCGCAGGATCGCGAGGTGGCCGTGCGGGTAGAGCGGGCGCGCGACGGGCCGGATCACCTCCTGCCCCACCGGCGGCTCGCGGGGCACCGCCCCGAGCGTCTCCGCGACGGTCCGGCCGTCGATCGTCATGCACTCTCCGTGGAGGAGGCCCGCGTCGAGCAGGAGCCGCATGACCTGGGGAACGCCGCCGGCCCGGTGCAGGTCCACCGCGAGGTACCGCCCGGAGGGCTTGAGGTCGCAGAGCACCGGGACCCGCCTCCGCACCCGCTCGAAGTCGTCGAGCGTCCACGCGACGCCGGCGGCGTGGGCGATGGCGAGGAAGTGGAGCACGGCGTTGGTCGAGCCGCCGACCGCCATCACCACCGCGATCGCGTTCTCGATCGAGGCGCGGGTGACGAGGTCCCGCGGCTTGCGGTCCGCCTTCACCGCCTCGACCAGCACCCGAGCCGACTCGCGCGCGGAGGCGACCTTCTCCTCGTGCGGGTTCGCCATGGTGGAGGAGTACGGGAGGCTCATCCCGAGCGCCTCGAACGCGGCGCTCATGGTGTTCGCGGTGTACATGCCGCCGCAGGAGCCCGTGCCCGGCACGGCGTGCCGCTCGACGTCCCGCAGCTCGGCGTCGGAGATCCGCCCCGCGGCGTGCTCGCCGACCGCCTCGAAGACGCTCACGATGTTGAGGTCGCGCCCGCCGAGGTGGCCGGGGAGGATCGTGCCGCCGTAGACGAAGATCCCGGGGACGTTGGCGCGGAGCATGCCCATCATCGCGCCGGGCATGTTCTTGTCGCAGCCGCCGAGCGCCAGGATCCCGTCCATCCACTGCCCGCCGACCGACGTCTCGATGCAGTCGGCGATCACCTCGCGGGAGACGAGGCTGTACTTCATCCCCTCCGTGCCCATCGCCATGCCGTCGCTGATGGTGGGCGTGCCGAAGACCTGCGCCTTCGCGCCGGCCGCCTCGAGCCCCTCGACGGCGGCGTCCGCGAGCCGCTGCAGGCCCGCGTTGCAGGGGGTGATGGTGGAGTGGGCGTTCGCGACGCCGACGAGCGGCTTCTCGAAGTCCGGGTCGTCGAACCCGAGGGCGTAGAACATCGAGCGGTTCGGGGCCCGGGCGACTCCCTGGGTGATGTGGGCCGAGCGGCGATTGGGCTTCACGGGAGGCCTCCCTCGGTGCGGCGTCGCACCTGAGATAAGCCTCCTCGTCAGCCGTCGCTCGGGATGGCCCCGCTCGGCGTCCCGCCGAGCTTCCCGACGTACTCCTCGAGCAAGGCGCGCGCGCGCGCCGCGAGGGCGTCGCGCTCCGCTTCGACGAGGAGGATGCCGCGCTCGTTCGAGACGAGCTTCCCGTCCTTCAGGTAGCGGCGCGTCGAGACCGCGACGTGCGCGTGCCACCCGTCCTGCTTCCCGCCCGTGCGGATCGGCGCCGCGGTGATGCGGACGTAGATCCAGCAGGGCGAGCCCTTGTCGAAGAGGGCGGCGCGCTGGAGCGCCGCCGTGGCCCAGCCCGAGACCTCCTGGTCCGTGGCGAGCTCGCTCTTCTCGGCGAGCACCCGGTATTTCGAGCAGGGCGGCGCGGCGGCGGGGGGCGGGGCCGGGTGCGCGGGGACGATCGTGGTCGTGGTCGTGCTCCCGCTCTTCGGCGGGTCGGCGGGCGCCGTCAGGGCGATGGCGAGCAGGGCGGCGGCGGCGGCTCCGGTCATGAGGTCCTCCGGGCCCGGAGGGTACCAGGGAGGGCGGCGGCGCGCCCCCGGGGTGCCGGGCCCGGGCCCCGAGCTGCGTCTGTCATGACGGACGCGACATCCCGGTCCACCGTCCGGTCGTCTCGTTGATTCGGGGGCCACGTCTGGTATAGAAGATGCGATTCCGCTATCTAGGAGGCTCTCGTGGCCCCACCCCGCCTGCTCATCGCCCTCGCCGCCGCCGGGCTCGCCGCCGCGCCCGCGCCCGCGCGCGCCGCCCCCGCGTCCGGCCCCGTCGAGCTGACGCTCGTGTCGTACGCCGTCGCGAAGCCGCTCTTCGCGAAGCTCCTCCCCGAGTTCCAGCGCCAGTGGCGCGAGCAGACGGGACAGGAGGTCCGGTTCAAGGAGTCCTACGGCCCCTCCGGCGCGCAGGCCCGGTCGATCCTCGGCGGCCTCGAGGCCGACGTCTTCGCGTCCAATCTCCAGACCCTCGTGCCGCCGCTCGTCGACGCCGGGATCGTGAAGGCCGACTGGGCGACCCGGCTGCCGAACGGCGCCTCCCCGGCCTCTTCGGTCATCGCGATCGTCGTCCGCGCCGGCAACCCGAAGAAGGTCCAGGCGTGGCAGGACCTCGCCGCCCGGGGAATCGAGGTCGTCGCGATCAACCCGAAGACCTCGGGCAACGCGCGGTGGGGCGTGCTCGCCGGCTGGGGCGCGGTGCTCCGCGAGCAGGACGCGAAGGCGGCGGACGGCTGGGTGGAGGCGCTCGTGCGGAACACGAAGACGCTCGCGAGCGGCGGGCGCGAGGCGACCGACGCCTTCGTGAAGAACGGCGTGGGCGACGCGCTCCTCACCTTCGAGAACGAGGCGCTCTTCGCGCAGAAGGCGACCGGGGAGCCCATCGACTTCGTCGTCCCCGCCGCGAACGTCCGGACCGACTTCCCGGTGGTCGTCGTCGATCGCGTCGTCGACCGGAAGGGCACGCGCCCGGTCGCCGAGGCGTTCGCGAAGTTCCTCTGGTCGCCGAAGGCGCAGGCGATCTACGCGGAGGCGGGGTACCGCCCCTCCGATCCCGCCGCGGCGAAGGCCGCCGCCGGCCGGTTCCGTCCGGTGCCGAAGCTCTTCACGGTGGACGACGTCGGCGGCTGGGCGAAGGTCGACCGGGCCCTCTTCGCGGACGGCGCGCTCTACGACCGGGCGCAGGCGGCGCGCGGCGGTCGCTGATGACCTCCTCCCCCGGCCCCGCGCCGGCCTGGCCGGGCGGTGAGCCGCGGGCCCGCACCGGGGCCCGCCGCTGGCTCCCGTCGCGCCTCGAGGTCGCGGTCCTCGCGTACCTCGCGCTCGCCGGCGCCGTGCCGCTCGCGGCCGCGGTGGCGCAGCTCGCGCACACCGCGCCCGCGGACACCTGGCGCGCCGTGACCGCCCCCGCGGCCGGCGCGGCGATCCGGCTCTCGCTCGAGGTGGCCCTCGCGTCGGCGGCGATCAACGCGCCGCTCGGGCTCCTCGTCGCGTGGGTCCTCGGACGGTACCGCTTCCCCGGGCGGCGGCTCCTCGACGCGCTCGTGGACCTGCCTCTCGCGATCCCCGGCGTCGTCGCGGGGATCTCGTTCATGACGCTCTTCGGCCCCGCGGGCCGGGTCGGGCGCGCGCTCGTCGGGCTGGGCGCGCCGCGGCTCGTCGGCTCGCGGACCGGGCTCGTCCTCGCGGGCCTCTACGTCACCCTGCCCTTCGTGGTCCGGACGGTGCAGCCGGTGGTGCTCACCCTCGATCGCGAGGCGGAGGAGGCGGCGGAGGTCCTCGGCGCCACGCCCGGCCAGCGCTTCCTGCGGGTGGTGCTCCCGCAGCTCCTCCCCGCGGTCGCCGCCGCCTTCGGGCTCGCCTTCGCGCGCGCAGTGAACGAGTACGGGGTGTTCGTCCTCGTCTCGGGCAACGTCGCGTTCGAGACGCTCGTCGCGCCGGTCTACGTCTACCAGCGGGTCGAGGCGTTCGACTTCGCGAGGGCGACCGGCGTCGCCGCCGTCCTGTGCGCCGCCTCGCTCGGCGTCCTCGCCCTCACCCACGCCTACCAGCGCCGGAGCGCCCGCCGTGCCGCGTGATCGCCGCGCCTCGCCGGCCGCCCGCGCCGGGCGCGCCCTCCTCGTCGTCCTCGCGGCGGCGTACGTGCTCGCCCTCGTCGGCCTCCCGCTCGCGAACGTCTACGCCCAGGCCTTCGCCCGCGGGATCTCCGCGTTCGTCGAGGGCCTGTCGTCCCCCGAGGCGCTCCACGCCGCCCGACTCACGCTCCTCGTCGTCGGGATCGCCGTCGTCGCGAACACCGCGTTCGGCCTCGCCGCGGCCTGGATCATCGCCCGGCACCGCTCGCTCGCCGCGCGCCTCGTGCGCACCGCGGTGGACCTGCCGCTCTCGGTCTCGCCTACGGTGGTCGGACTGCTCGTGGTCCTCGCCTGGAGCCCGAACGTCGGCCTGCTCGGCGGGCTCGTCCGCGGGAGCGGCGCGCGGATCCTCTTCGCCTGGCCCGGGCTCGTCCTCGCGACGATCCTCGTCACCCTCCCCTACGTCGCCCGCGAGGTGCTCCCCGCGCTCTACCAGCTCGAGCGGGCGGAGGAGGAGGCCGCGACCGTGCTCGGCGCGAGCCGCTGGCAGACCTTCCGGAACGTCGTCCTCCCCGCGATCCGCCCGTCGGTCGTGTACGGCGTCGTCCTCTGCGCCGCGCGCGCCGCGGGCGAGTTCGGGGCCGTCTCGGTCGTCTCCGGGAAGCTCATCGGCGAGACCAACACCCTCACGCTCCACGTCGAGCGCGCCTACGCCGAGTACGAGACGGTCGCCGCGTTCGCCGCGGCGTCGCTCCTCACCACGGTCGGCGTCCTCACGGTGGTGCTCGACGCGCTCTGGCGCCGGAAGCACGAGCGGTAGCGGCGGCGCCCGGAGGCGGGCGGGAGCGGGATCTAGAGTGCGCTCGAGGTGAGGCTGTCGGGCACGTCCGCGTTGGCGGGGAAGACGCGCACCCGCCGCGGCGAGAGGTGGACCTCCTGCCCGGGCTCGAGCCCGAGGGCCGTGCTCCGCGCGAGGTCGAGCTCCACCTCGACCGCGCCGCCGTGACCGGGGGCGGTGAGCTCGATCCGGACCGCCGCGCCGAGCGGCACGAGCCGGTCCACCTTCGCGGCGAAGCTCCCGGGCACCGCGGCGCGGTGGACGTCGAGCTCGTGGGGCCGGACGAAGACGTGGGCGCGCTCGCGCCGGCTCCGCCCGGGCGCGGCGAACTCGAGGTCGTGGACGTAGGCCCGGTCCCCCTCGACGTGGCCCTGGAACACGTTCACCGCTCCGAGGAACCGCATCACGAACGGGCTCGCGGGCTCCTCGAAGACCTGCGCCGGCGTGCCGACCTGCTCGATCCGGCCCTGGTTCATGAGCACGATCCGGTCGGAGACCTCGAAGGCCTCCTCCTGGTCGTGGGTGACGAACACGCTCGTGACGTGGAGCTCGTCGTGCAGGCGCCGCAGCCACCGCCGCAGCTCCTGCCGGACGCGCGCGTCGAGCGCGCCGAACGGCTCGTCGAGGAGCAGGATCCGGGGCGAGGTGGCGAGGGCGCGGGCGAGCGCGACGCGCTGGCGCTGGCCGCCAGAGAGCTGGTGCGGGTACCGGTCGCGGTACGGGGCGAGCTGGACGAGCGAGAGCAGCTCCTCGACGCGCTCGGTGATCTCCGACCTCTCGCGCTTGCGGATCCGGAGGGCGAACCCGACGTTCTCCGCCACCGTCATGTGGCGGAAGAGCGCGTAGTGCTGGAACACGAGCCCGACGTTCCGCTCGCGCGCGGAGCGCGCCGAGATCTCCTCGCCGCCGTTGCGGACCTCCCCCGCGTCGGCGACCTCGAGCCCGGCGAGGATCCGCAGGAGCGTCGTCTTCCCGCACCCCGACGGCCCGAGCAGCGCGACGAGCTCGCCGTCCGGGACGTCGAGCGACACGTCGCGAAGCACGGTGTTCTTGCCGAACGACTTCCACAGGCCTCGGATCTCGATGCTCATCCTCGCTCCAGGGCGCCGAGCGGCGCCTCCACGTAGTCCCGCCCGTCCCAGCGAAAGCGCTTCACGTCCGTCACCCGCCCGTGGCGCACGCCGAGGACGAGGTACTCCGCCCCGGGCACCGCCGGCTGGCCCTCGATCACGGCGTCGGCGCGGTCCTTCTCGGAGAAGTACGCCCCCACCTCGACGTGCGAGTGCCAGACCGCGGCGATCTCGCCCCCCACCTCCTCGAGCTCCCGGTGGACGCGCAGCTGCTCCTTCGGATCCATCAGGTAGGCGTCGCGGCTCGTGCGCGGGAAGCGGGCCGGATCGACGGCGTGGTAGCGGTCGGCGAGGTTCGCGACGGGGACGACGTGCAGCGCGCCGTCGCGGCGCAGGAGGAAGCCGCAGACCTCGCGCTCGGGGTCGGCCTCGCACAGCGTGACGAGGCGCGCGACGATCTCGGGGGGGTAGGTCGGGCTCACCATCGCGTCCTCCGCTCCCAGCTGCGCGGCTCGAGGTAGCGGTCCGCGCGGTCCGGGAGCACCGTCACCACGTTCCCGCGCTCGCCCGCCTCCGCCATCCGGCGCGCGAGGGCGAGCGCCCCCGCGACGGCCGCGCCGGCGGAGTGGCCGACCCGCAGCCCCTCCTCGCGGGCGAGCCGCTCCGCCATGGCCCAGCCCTCCGCGGTGGGCATCGAGATCTTCCCGTCGAGCTCCGCCTCCCGGTAGATGGCCGGGACGATCGAGCTCGCCATGTGCTTCAGCCCCTCGAGCCCGTGCAGCGGCTCCTCCGGCTCCACCGCGTGGCAGCGGACGCCGGGGGCGAGCCGGCGCAGGCCGCGGCTCGTGCCCATCACCGTCCCGCCGGTGCCGATCCCGGCGGCGAACGCGGCGACCGCGCCGTCGAGCGCCTCCGCGATCTCGACGGCGGTCCCATGCTCGTGCGCCCGGGGGTTCTCCTCGTTCCCGTACTGGTCCGGGTAGAACCAGCGATCCGGTTCGGCCTCGACGAGCGCGCGGACCTTGTGAATGGCGCCGTCCGAGCCCTCGAGCGGATCGGAGAAGACGAGCTCGGCGCCGAAGGCGCGCGCGATCCGCTTGCGGGCCGCCGACACGTTCGCCGGCATCACGAGCGCGCAGGGGATCCCGAGCGCCGCGCAGATCCACGCGTAGGCGACGCCGGTGTTGCCGCTCGTCGAGTCCACGAGCGTCCGGCCCCCGCCGAGCCGGCCGTCCGCGAGGGCGGTCTCGATCATGCGCAGCGCGGGGCGGTCCTTGACCGAGCCGCCTGGGTTTTCGAACTCGCACTTCCCGTAGATCCGGATGCCGGGGAGCTCGGCGCCGATGCGCCGCAGGCGCACGAGGGGCGTCGCCCCGACGAGGCGGGCGACCGACTCGACCGGCGCGGGGCCGTGGCGCGGGAGGGCCGGCGTCACCGCGTCCCCTCCGCGGGCGCGTCGAACCACGCCTCCATCGAGAAGTAGCGCTCGCCGGTGTCGCCGAGGAGGGTCACGACCGTCCGGCCCGCGCCGAGCTCGGCCGCGACGCGGAGCGCGGCCGCGACCGCGGCGCCGCTCGAGATCCCGACGAGGAGCCCCTCCTCGCGGGCGAGGCGCTGCTTCGTCGCCCACGCGGCCTCGTCGGAGACGGTGAGGACGCGGTCGTAGGCGGAGCGGTCGAGGACCGCGGGCACGAACCCCGCCCCGAGCCCCTGGATCCGGGTCGGGCCGGCAGGACGGCCCGAGAGGACCGCACACGACTCCGGCTCGACCGCGACGACCGAGATCGCGGGGAAGGCGTCCCGGAGCACGGGCGCGACGCCGGCGATGGTCCCGCCCGTGCCGACGCCCGCGACGAATGCGTCCGGCGCGAGCCCCGCGGCGCGGAGCGACGCGACGAGCTCCGGGCCCGTGCCGCGCCGGTGGGCGACCGGGTTCGCGGGGTTCGCGAACTGATCGAGGAGGAGCGCGCCCTCCGCCTGCGCGATCTCCCGCGCCCGCGCGACCGCCGGCTCCATCGCGTCCTCGGCGCGGGTGAGGACGACCTCGGCGCCGTACCCCTCGAGCGCCTGGCGGTGCTCGAGCGCGGTGGAGTCCGGGATCACGAGCGTGAGCCGGTAGCCCTTCACCGCGCAGACGAGGGCGAGGCCGACCCCGGTGTTGCCGCTCGTCGGCTCGACGAGCCGGCCGCCGGGAGCGAGCCGCCCGTCGCGCTCCGCCGCCTCCACCATCGCGAGCGCGATCCGGTCCTTCACCGAGCCGCCCGGCTCGAAGGACTCGAGCTTCGCCAGGATCGAGGCCGCGCCCTGAGGGACCATCCGGCGGAGCCGGACGACGGGCGTCCCGCCGATCGCCTCGAGGATCGACTCGAGCGGGGGCGCCGCCCGGGGCCGCGCCGCGGCGGGCGCGGGAGCGGCGGCGCGGCCGGGGTGGTCCATTCGCGCCTCGCTAGTACTTGGGGATCGAGGGGTCCACCTCGTCGGCCCAGCGGTGGATCCCGCCGGTGAGGTTCCAGACCCGCTTGAACCCGGCCGCCTGGAGCTGCCGGAGCGCCTTCGCGCTCCGGACGCCGGTGCGGCAGTAGAGGACCACGTCGCGCGCGCTGTCGAGCGTGCCGAGCGCCGCCGCGAAGGACGAGAGCGGCGCGAGACGGGCGCCCTCGATCCGGCAGATGTCCCACTCGTGCGGCTCGCGGACGTCCACGAGGTCGAAGGCGTCCTTCCGCGCGAGGCGCGCGGCGAGCTCCGCCGGCGTGATCGCCGGCACGCCCTCGGTCTCGTCCGGCTGGCCGCGGATCCCGCAGAACTGCTCGTAGTCGACGAGCGCCTTCAGCTCCCGCGTCCCGCAGGCGGGGCAGCGGGGATCCTTCCGGAGCTTCACGGTGCGGAACTGCATCGCGAGGGCGTCCACGAGGAGGAGCCGGCCGACGAGCGGCTCGCCGATCCCGGCGATGAGCTTCACGGTCTCGGTCGCCTGCACGGTGCCGACGAGCCCGGGGAGGATCCCGAGGACCCCGCCCTCCGCGCACGAGGGCACGAGGCCCGGCGGCGGGGGCTCGGGGTAGAGGCAGCGGTAGCAGGGGCCGTCCTTCGTGCAGAAGATTGTGGACTGCCCCTCGAACCGGAAGATCGAGCCGTAGACGTTCGGCTTCCCGAGGAGGACGCACGCGTCGTTGGTGAGGTACCGGGTCGCGAAGTTGTCGGTCCCGTCCACCACCACGTCGTACTGCGAGATGATGTCGAGCGCGTTCTCGGAGGTGAGCCGCGCCTCGTGGGGCACCACCTCGACGTGCGGGTTCGCGTCGTGGAGCCGGTCGCGGGCCGAGTCGAGCTTCTTGCGGCCGACGTCCTTCGTCCCGTGGAGGAGCTGGCGCTGCAGGTTCGTCTCGTCCACCACGTCGAACTCGACGATGCCGAGCCGGCCGACGCCCGCCGCGGCGAGGTAGAGGCCGATCGGCGAGCCGAGGCCGCCTGCGCCGACCATCAGGACGCGCGCGTCCTTGAGCCGCCGCTGCCCCTCGAGGCCCACCTCCGGGATGATGAGGTGGCGGCTGTAGCGGAGGATTTCCTGCTGCGAGAGGGGCGGGAGCTCCGCCGCGGGCCGACCGATCGGCATCGCCTACCCTCCCGCGATCGCCGGGACGACGACGATCTCCGCGCCGTCCGCCACCGGCGTCTCGAACCCCTGCTGGAACCGGATGTCCTCCTCGTCCAGGTAGAAGATGACGTACGGGTAGGGCTCGCCCTTCGCGTCCCGCAGCCGCGTGCCGAGCTCGGGAAACCGGCTCGCCACGTCCGCGACGACCGCGCCGACCGTCGCGCCGCGCCCCTCGTGGACCGTCAGGCCGCCCGCGGCCTTCGCGAGGACCGTCGGGATCTTGAGCTTCACCGCCATGGCCTTCTCCTTAATGTCAATGTCCGGCGCCGCACCGTTCAGGCGGCGCACTCGCCTTCCAGCGTCTCCGGCCGGAAGGGCTCGGTCGCCCCGGGCTCGACGTAGTCCTCGGGCCGCGCGTCCTCGACCCCCAGCTCCTCGAGCGGCGCGACGACCTGCTTCACCCGGTCGAACGACCGCGCGAAGAACGCGCCCGCGCCCTCGCCCGCGGCGCGGCCAGCGAGGTACAGCTCGACGAGGAGCCGGACCGCCTCTCCCACCTGCCGGGCGGGCACCTTGCCGGCGAGCCGGCCGAACGTGGCGGTCCCGGACCCGGCGCCGCCGCCGACGAGGACGAAGTACTGGGGGACGGCGCGCGCGCCGAGCCTCCGCGCGCTCCCCTGCAGGCCGATCGCGGCGACGTGGTGCTGGCTGCAGCCGTTCGGGCACCCGGAGACGTGCACCGGGACCTCGGCCGCGAGCGCCGCCGGGGCAAGCGCGCGCACCGCGTCCTCGACGAGCCGGGCGATCCCGCGCGTGCGCGTCACCGCGAGCCGACAGGCGTCCGCGCCGGGGCAGGCGACCGCGTCCGCGGCCGAGCCGGCGCCGTCGCGCCCGAGCCCCGCGGCGGAGAGGCGCGCGTGCAGCGCGGGGACCTCCTCCGTCCGGATCCAGCGGAAGACGAGCTTGCCGGTGCGGGTGAATCGGACCGCCCCGTCGCAGAAGGCGAGCGCGAGCTCCGCGGCCGTCTCGAGCTGCGTGGCGGTCACGTCGCCCTGCGGGAGCGCGGCGGAGACGACCGAGAAGCCGGGCTGCCGCTGCGCGCGGACGTTCGAGCGCACGAAGCGCGCGAGGGCCTCCGCGGAGGGGGCCGGATCGACGGCGAGGCGGGGCGGCTCGCCCGGGCCGCGCAGGACCGCGGCCCTCGCCCGCGCGGCGATCGCGTCCGGCGTCGGCGCGGCGGGGCGGTCGGAGTCGGGGGCGCGCTCCGCCGGCGGCCGCGCGGGGTCGAACGGCAGGGCCGGCGCGCCCTCCGACCGGACCCGGGCGAGCTCCTCCTCGACGAGCGCGCGGAAGGCGTCGAGCCCGAGGTCCCGCAGGAGGAACTTGAGCCGGTTCCGCTGCTTGTTCACGCGGTCGCCGCGCGCGTGGAAGACGCGCACGAGCGCCTCGGCGAGCGCGAGGAGGTCCGCCGCGGGCACGAAGGGGAGAAACGGCGCACCGGAGGTGCAGAGCGACGACGTGCCGCCGGCCACGGTGACCGCGAACCCGCGCTCCTCCCGCCGCCCGTCGGTGCGGAGTCGCGCGCGCAGGCCGAGGTCGTGGATCGCGCTTGCGACGTGGTCCTCCGCGCACCCCTCGAAGGCGATCTTGAACTTGCGCGGGAGCGACGACGCGAGCGGATGGCGGAGGAAGTGCCGCGTCACCGCGTCCGCGTACGGCGTGACGTCGAAGACCTCGTCCGCCGCGACCCCGGCGAACGCGCACGCGACGACGTTCCTCACCGCGTTGCCGCCCGCGCCGTGCGTCGTAATCCCCACCTCGGCGAGGCGCCGCATCGCGGGCTCGAGGTCGGCGGGGCGCAGGAAGTGGAGCTGGAGGTTCTGGCGCGTCGTGACGTGGCCGTAGCCGCGCGAGTGGCGCTCCGCCACGTCCGCGAGCGCGCGCAGCTGGGCGGCGTCCGCGCGCCCCTGCGGAAGCTTGACGCGGAGCATGTGGACGCCGTCCTGCCGCTGCGAGTAGGCGCCCCGGACCACGCGGTAGGCCCGCCAGCGCTCCGCGTCGATCTCGCCCCGCTCGAAGCGGCCGAGCGTCTCGACGAACGCGTCGATCTCGGCAGGGTCTGCGTAGCTGGCGCGCATGAGCTAAAATCTTAGATGGCGGACGAGCGTCTTGTCAAGCGGACGACGGACGTGTATCCAGTCTAACGGAGGACCACCATGGCCACGAACCCGCAGAGCCCCAAGCCCGGCGGCGCCCCGCGCCCGGGCCCGAGCACCGTGTCGGTCCACGGAGGCGACACCCGCGCCCGCGCCCACCAGGCGATCCCGATGCCGATCATCCAGACGGCCACCTACGCGTTCGCCGACACGGCGGACCTCGTGAACTTCATGGAGCAGCGCGGCCTGGGCGTGCCCCTCGAAGGGCGCGAGGACTACGGACGCTACGGGAACCCGACCGTCCAGTCGGTCGAGCGGAAGGTCGCCGCGCTCGAGGGCGCGGACGACGCGGTGCTCCTCTCCTCCGGCATGGCCGCGATCACGACGCTGCTCCTCGCGAGCCTGCCGTCCGGCGCGCACATCGTCATGACGGACGACTGCTACCGGCGGACGCGCCAGTTCTGCCTCGTCTTCCTGAAGCGGCTCGGGATCGAAACCACGGTCGTGCCGATGGGTGACTACGCCGCGCTCGAGGCCGCGATCGTCCCGAAGAAGACCCGCTTCCTCGTCTCGGAGAGCCCGACGAACCCCTACCTGCGCTGCGTCGATCTCCCCCGCCTCGCGGAGATCGGGCGCCGCCTCCGCGTCGCGACGGTCATCGACAGCACCTTCGGGACTCCGCTCAACCAGCGGCCGCTCGAGCACGGCATCGACTACGTCGTGCACAGCGCGACGAAATACCTCGGCGGCCACCACGATCTCCTCGCGGGCGTGGTGCTGGGGAGCAAGGCGCGGGTCGCCGCGCTGCGCGACGCGCGGGGCGTGCTCGGCGGGATCGTCGATCCCCAGAACGCCTACCTGCTCGAGCGGGGCCTCAAGACGCTCGGCCTCCGCGTGCGCCAGCAGAACGAGACCGCGCTCGAGGTGGCCCGCTGGCTCGAGCGCCACCCGCGGATCGAGCGCGTCTGGTACCCCGGCCTCCCCTCCCACCCGGATCACGAGATCGCGGCACGGCAGATGACCGGGTTCGGCGGCGTCGTCAGCTTCGAGATCCGCGGGAAGCTCGAGGACGCGAGCCGCTTCATCGACCGGATGGAGATCCCGTACATCGCGCCGAGCCTCGGCGGCGTGGACAGCCTCATCGAGCAGCCCGCGCTGATGTCCTACTTCGAGAAGACGACGGAGGAGCGGCTCGCCGTCGGCATCAAGGACACCCTCGTCCGGTTCGCGATCGGGATCGAGGACGCGGCGGACCTCATCGCCGATCTCGAGCAGGCGCTCGCGGCGTAGCGGTGTCGGCGCGCGGTCAGGCGACACCCGCCGTCCTTGCTCCTCCGCGAGCGTGCCGATAGGCTGTGCCCCCTCATGTTCTTGTTGACCGGCGTTCTCGTGGCCGCGATGGCCTGGCTCTCCGTCGGATGGGTCTGGCCCACACGCGCGGCCCGCCCGAGCCCGCCGTCGCCGCCGCTGCGGCTCGCCGGCGTCGTCTGCCTCGAGGCGGCGCTGGTGCAGGTCCTCTCGTTCGCGCACGCGGTGACGGGCATTGCGCTTCTCTCGGCGCACGCGCTCGTGACCGCGGCCGCCGCGTTCCTCGCCTGGCGCCGAGGAACGCTTCGTTGGCCCCGGGTCCGGTGGCCACGCCACCCGGCCTGGATCTTGGTCGCGCTACTCGGGATCGCGCCCTTCGTTTCCGCCGTGCTCTACGTGCCGAGCAACTGGGACAGCATGACGTACCGCCTGGCCCGGGTGGCGCACTGGATCCAGCAGGGGTCCGTCGAGGCCTATCCGACGACCATCGTGAGGCAGCTCGCGCTGCCGCCGGGCGCCGAGTTCCTGTTTCTCGTCCTCCAGTCGGTGGCGCGCTCGGACCGCCTCGCAGCGTTCGTCCAGCTCGGCGCATGGCTGGTGTTGGTGACGGGCGCTCCACGCCTCGCTCGCCGGCTCGGCGCGCCCGCGAGGTTGGCGCCCTGGGCCGCCGTCCTGGCCGGCTCGGTCCCGATGGCGCTGCTCCAGGCCTCGAGCACGCAGAACGACCTCGTCACGGCCGCGCTGGCGCTGGCGGCGACGGAGGCCTCGCTTCCCTTCGTCCACGTTCGGCGGCGCTGGCGCTGGACCGACGTCGTCGTGGCCAGCTGCGCGCTCGCCGCTGGCCTCATCGTGAAGCCGACGTCGATCGTCGCCGCCGCCCCGTTCGTGCTCTGGGGCGCGCTCGGCGCCGTTCGCTCGCTGCGGGAGGGGGGCGCAGCGCTCGAGCTCTCGAAGGGAGTCGGCGCGGCCTCCGTGGTGGTCGCAGCGACGCTCGGGCTTTGGATCCTCCTCGGCGCGCGCGCTTCGGGCGACGATCCCGTCGCCCCGTTCGTCTACGGCGGCGGTGGCGAAGTAGGCGATCGCATCGCGAACGTGGCTCGGGGCGCCGCGCGCCACCTGCCGATCCCCGACGCGCTCGAGACCGCGATCGTGCCGGCGAACGGCACGATCGGATGCTCCGTCCCCGCAACGGGGTGCTTCGGCTACAGGGTCCTGCCGCACGAGGACTACGTCGGCAACCCGGCCCACGCGGCGCTCGCCCTGCTCCTGCTCCTCCTCGCGGCGGTCCGGTGGAAGGCGCTCCGGCCGCGCGCGCGCGTGACGGCCGCGGGCGTTCTGCTCGCCTGGGTGGGGTTCCACCTCCTCTTCCGCGACAACGTCTGGATCTCGCGGCTGCAGCTGCCCCTGTTCGCACTGGAATCGCTCCTCATCGTGGCGATCCCGGCGTTCGCTCCGCGGACCCTCGCCCGGTTCGTGCCACTGGGCGTCGCCGTCGCGCTCAGCGCGGCCGGGATCTGGACCTCGGTCCTGAACCAGACCCGTCCGCCGCTCAACCTGTCCGCCGCCCAGGCCGGCTTCCACGGGAACTACTACGCCTCGAGCGACCCCCTCCTGGGCAAGCAGCACGACGTCGTGCTGCAGGCGCTGCAGGGCCTCGGGTGCCGTCGCCTCGGGCTGGTGCTGGGAGGGGATTCCTACGACTACCCGCTCACCTGGCGCGCCATGCAGATGGGCGCCGAGGTTCGTCACCGGATCGGGGACGATCCCTGGGCGTGCGTGGTGTTCGTGGACCGCGACGGCGACGGTCCGCCTGCCGGCGTGACGCAGGGCCACCTCCTGCCGACCGAGCTCCCGTTCCTGTTCATCTCCGCGGCGCACCTCGGCGCACCCGCGACTCGAGCATCGTCCTCGGACGCGAGCACCGCGCGCTAGGCGAGCGCGAGCCCGAGGGCGTTCCGAGCGAGCGGACGGCGATCCGCTCCGTTGCGTCCCGCCGGCGCGTCCCCACCGTTGGAGGGGATCCCAGAGCGGCGACGCCGCAGGAGAGTGCCATGCGCGTGGAAGAGCTGATGAGCGAGGCCAAGTGTTGCCGTCCGACGGACGCGGTGATCGAGGCCGCCAGGCTGATGCGCGACGAGAGCATCGGGTTCGTGCCGATCTGCGACGACGCCGGCAAGCCGATCGGCGCGATCACCGATCGCGATCTCACGATCCGGGTGCTCGCGGACGGGCGCTCGCCGGACGAGAAGCTGTCCGCGTTCATGACCCGGGACGTGATCTCCTGCCGGACCGGCGACGACGCCGAGGAGGTGGCGCGGCTCATGCGCACCCACCGGAAGTCCCGGGTGATGGTGTGCGACGAGAGCGACCAGCTCGTCGGGGTCGTCAGCCTCCACGACATCGCCGAGGCAGAGAGCGACGAGGAGGCCGGCGAGACGCTCCAGGAGGTGAAGAGCGGCGGGCCGGATCAGCCGGCGGCGCACTGAAGCTCGAACGAGCCCGCCGGCCTCGCGCCGGCGGCTCCAGGGAGGACCCGTGGCCCGCTTTCTGACGAAGCAGCGCCCCGCGCGCCCCGAGCGCGCGATCGCCCTCGCACGGATCGCGACCGCGCTCGCCGTCACGAGCCTCGGAGCGCTCGCCGTCGGCGCGCTCGCGGTCGGGGCGCTCGCGATCCGCTCGCTCGCCATCCGGTCCGCCCGGATCCACCGCCTGCAGATCGACGAGCTCGTCGTCGCGGGCGAGCGCTTCCCCGCTTCGAGGCCGCAGCTCGAGGAGCCCTCGCCCGCGATCTGAACGCCATGGACCCGGGCGATCGCACCTCGATGCAGGACTTCGTGCGCGAGCACCGCGTGCACTACGAGGTCGAGCCCGAGGTGGTCGCCGACGGATCGCGGCGATCGCTCTCGGGGCTGAGGCTGCGCCTGCTCGCGACGCACGCGGGAGAGAAGCTCTCCGCCCCAGGCTGCCCGGCGTGCACCGAGCTGCTCGACGAGCTGCGGTCGTTCGCCGATCGGATCGCCGCCGACGCCGGCGCCGCCGATCGCGCCGAGTCGATCCCTGCCACGCGAAAGCTGTACCTGGCCTCCGGTGACCAGGACTCGGACGAAGTGGCGGTCACGCTGCGCGTTCGCTGCGACGCGACCGACCGCCGGGAGTCCGGCCAGGGCGAGGACCGCTGCGTCTCTGCGATCAGGGAACGGCTCGCCGCGCTCGGCGTCGCGCGGGAGTGAAGCGCCCTGCTGCCCTTACCGGCCATGACGCACGCGTGACAGGGCGCAAGCACTACCTTCCCATCATGGCGCGTGCAGCGGGCGATCCGGGGGAGGCAGCGCTCGCGACCGCGGCTGCGCTGCGCGCCGAGGCGGCGGTCGCTCGCGTCCAGGCTCAGGGCTCGCGCGACCGGGCGCGCACGGTCCGCGCGGTCGCAGCCGCCACGCGGCGCGAGGCCGAGCTCGCCCGACGGGGCCGGGACGCCGAGTTTCGGAGGCGTCATGCTGAGCTCGAGGAGCAGCACGCCCGCATCTTCGAGCGCGAAGCCTCCAACTACGAGAAGGAAGCGGAGCGCGCCCTTGCCGAGGCGGCCACCGCGGAGGCCCGCGCGAGGTCGCGCGGCCTCACGGCTGGCGCGTCCCCCTCGTTGTCATGACCCCTCCCGGGGCCCCACGCGGCCGTTGGGGCTCCGGGGCTCCTCGCTCGTGGACGGTCGCCCCAACTCAGAGTCATATGACTCTCGCGCTCGCAGCACCCGTACTCGTCGCCCTGTCCCTCGGCGCGGGCGATGGCTCCGGCCCCCGCCTCGACGTCAAGCCCGGCCTCTGGGAGACGAAGCACACGTCCACGACGAAGATGGACGGGGAGGTGCCGGCGCGGGACACGAGCCGCCTCAGCCCTGCGCAGCGCGCCCAGGTCGAGAAGGCGCTCGAGCGCTTCGCGACCGGCAAGCCGCACACGGTCGTGCGCCGGTCCTGCCTCACCCAGGCGGAGCTCGACAAGGGCGTCGGGCTCGACGATCCCCGCGACCAGCCGCAGGGCTGCGAGCGTCGGTTCCTCGATCGCACGTCGAGGCACGTGCGGTTCGAGCTGACCTGCGCGAAGCAGGACGGCATGGGCATGCATGGCACCTACGACGTCGTGGTGAAGTCGCCGGAGCTCGTCGAGATGAAGGGCGACTCGTCGATGAACATGCCCGGCCGGGGGGGCTCGTCCCACATGGAGATGACCTCCCGGCGGCTCGGCGCAAGCTGCGGCGACCTCAAGCCGGGTGAGTCGCAGACGGTTTCGAAGTAGGGTCGCTACCGACGGACGGTGGACGGCTCGTCCGCCGTGCGGAGCTCGCCGGGCCGAGCTGCCGCGAGGCGCTCTCCCCGGGCGACCGCCGCGACGATCCGGGCGAGCTGCGTGACGCCGTCGGTGAGCGCGGCGGGGCCCGGCTGCAGGATCACGGCGCTCTTCACCTCGTACAGGTGGTCGTCCCGGACCGCGGGGACACGTCCCAGCCCGGCCGTCCGACGATCCGCTCGCGGCGCGCCTTCTTCCCGCACCAGCTCGCGATCACGGCCTCCGGCGCCCGGCGCGCGACCTCCGCGGGGTCGCGGATCCGGCCGCGCGCGTCGTGGGAGGACCGCGTCTCGGCGCACACGTCCGCGGCGCCCGCGAGCTCGAGCAGCTCGGAGACCCAGCGGATCCCCGAGATGAGCGGGTCGGGCCACTCCTCGAAGAACACCCGCGGCCGGCGCGGCAGCGCAGCCGCTCGTTCGGCGACGCCTGCGAGGCTCCCCTCCAGGAAGACGGCGAGGGCGCACCCCTCCTCGCCTCGTCCTACGGCCGCCGTCACCGCGCGCACGGTCTGGAGGATCTCGGCGACGGACCGCTGGTTCGTGACGAGCACCGGGACGCCGCGGCGCACGAGCTCGCGCGCGATGTCCGCCTGGAGGTCCGAGAACCCCACCACGAGGTCGGGCCGGAGCTCGAGGACGCGCTCGACGTCGGCGGACAGGAAGGAGCTGACGTGGGGCTTCCGGCGCGCCTCCGGCGGCCGGACCGTGAACCCGGAGACGCCCACGACGAGGTCGCCGGCTCCGATCCGGTAGAGCGTCTCCGTCGTCTCCTCGGTGAGGCACACCACCCGGCGCGGGTACGGGGGCGCCTCCCCGAGGAGGGTCTCCAGGGTCGATGCCATCCCCTGGATCTGCCGGGGGGCGGGGGTGGGCGCACCGTGACCACCTCGCCGACGAGCGTGGCGTCGACCTTGTAGACTAGATACCTGCTGCTCGGCGTCACGTCGGGCGGACGCCACGCCGCGCTCGTTCAGCGTGATGCCCCTCGTCGTGCGGCCTCTCGATGTCCGGGATGGCGAATTCCGAGAGCGAGCCACTCACCGACATTCCTGAGAGGCGATTGCATCCGGCGGAGTGTTCCGCGTCATCGGCGCGCCACGTACGGCGCGAGGTCCGCGCGAAGGTTCCCGAGCAATCTGGCGGGTGCCTCCCAGTCGAGCGAACGTGCCAGTGACCGGGCGAGCGGGTTGCGCCGGTGCTCTTGTTGCGCGGCCAGCGCCTGCGCTCCACTCGCCGGATGCCCACCTCGTTGTCGAGGAGGTGTCCGACATGAAGACCTTCGCGCTGGCCGTGCTCGTGCCTGTTCTTGCTGCGGCGGCCGAGGTTCCGCAGCCCGGTCAACCTGAAGATGCGGGACGCGGCGGGATGATGGGCAGGATGATGAACGGCGGGATGAGCGGGATGATGGGCGGGTCGATGAAGGAGATGTCGGCCATCCACGGCCTGCTGTCAGACCACACGAAGATTCAGCGGTCCGTCGAGGACATCCCCAATGGCGTCCGGACGGTCACGACCAGCGAGGACCCCGAGGTCGCCGCGCTCATCCGCGAGCACGTCTGGCAGATGAAGGAGCGCATCGAGCAGGGCCGGCCGATTCGGCAGATGGACCCGCTTTTCAGGGAGCTGTTCAAGAACCACCAGCACATCCACATCGCCATCGAGAACGTCCAGGGCGGCGTCCGCGTCACGGAGACCTCGGACACCCCGCGCGTCACGCCGCTCATCCGCCAGCACGCGCGTCGAGCGGTGTCGGAGTTCGTGGCCGAGGGGATGCCGCGAGCGATGCGCCCGACGCCTCTGCCGCCGGGCTACGTGCCACAGAATGGCGAGCAGCGCGAAGGACGAG
>WNGL01001395.1_pt1 | contig 35135 bp, 33 predicted proteins | sample 5400591 | NCBI WGS metagenome assembly WNGL01 (sample SAMN13153377, study PRJNA577476) | soil metagenome | isolation source: 80 cm soil or saprolite under Garry oak tree replicate 1 | place: USA:California | collected 2016-06-15
TACTACGCGTCCAAGGCGTACGTGCTGTCGTTCTCCGAGGCGTTGGCGGAGGAGCTGTCCGGGACGGGAGTGACGGTCACGACGTTGTGCCCGGGCCCGGTGCCGACCGGGTTCCAGGCGCGCGCCGGGGTGGACCTGAAGAAGGTGGTGCGCACGCCGCTCGTGATGGACGCGGCCGCGGTCGCGCGAGCGGGTTACGTCGGCTTGATGAAGGGGAAGCGGCTCGTGGTTCCCGGCCTCGGGAACAAGCTGCTGGTGCAGTCCGAGCGTTTCGCGCCCCGCCGGCTCGTCACGAAGATCGCGCGCTTCCTGCAGGAGCACGTGCGCGCCTAGACGACCTCCGCCATCGCCGCCGTCACCAGCAGCGCGCGCACCAGTCCGAGCGCGCCGTCCGTGTTCTCGTACCACTCCGTTGCGAGGTGCGCGTCCCCGGCCTGGCCGCCGCCGCCGAGGGCGATCGCGGCGACGCCGAGCGCGATCGGCACGTTGGCGTCGGTGGACGCGCTCGCGAGCTCGGCGTCCCGGCCCAGTGCGCGGTTCGCGGCGACGGCGGCCCGCACCAGGGGGTGGGCGCGGGGGGTGACGCCCGAGGGCCGGTCACCCACGAGCTGCCGCTCCAGCGTGACCGGGGCGGTGGCGGCCGCACGACGGTGGTTCTCGTCGCCGAGCGCCCGCTCGAGCGTGGCGCGCACCGTGGCGTCGAGCGCGGCCAGTGCCTTGGGATCTTCGCTCCGCAGATCGAGGTCGAGCCAGGCGTCCTGCGGGATCGAGTTGAGTCCGGTGCCGCCGCCCAGGCGCACGACGGCGCACGTCGTGCGCGGAGCCGGAGGGGAGGAGGGCGGCAGGTCGGCGAGCAGCGCCACGGCGCGGCCCACCGCGTTCGCCGGGTTCGCGACGCCGAACGCGGCCCACGAGTGCCCGCCGGGGCCGCGATAGGTCACGTGGTAGCGCTTCGAGCCCAGGGCCCGGTGCACCACGCGCTCCAGACCGGCTCCGTCGAGGGCGATGAACGCGATGGGGGGTTGTTGTAGGGGCACGGCATGCCGTCCCCCTACGTCCTTTCCGTTCAGCAGGTATTTCACCCCCCGCAGATCTCCGGATCCTTCCTCCCCCACCGTCGCGGCGAACAGGATCGGGCGTGCCGCCGGCACGCGCGCGGTGACGACCGCCTCGGCTACGGCCACGAGGGCGGCGAGGCCGCGGGCGTTGTCCGAGATGCCCGGCCCTCTGAGCCGGCGGCCGCGCCGCTCGACCGCGACGTTCACGTCAGGACCGAACACGGTGTCGAGGTGCGCGGCGAGCACCACCGGCGCCCCGTCGTCCCCCGCTCCTCCTGCCCCGTCCCTCCGAAACCAGCCGCGCACGTTGCCGACCTCGTCCAACGACACGTCGTGGAGGCCGACCTCGCGGAACAACTCCGCGACGCGCGCCGCGCGGCGGCCCTCGGCCCCGGTGGGCGCGGGGACCGCGGACAAGGCGGCCTGACGCGCGAGCGTGATCTCCTCCGTGCGCTCGAGGTGATGCCGCGCGGCGCGGATGCGCTCGTGTGCGAGCAGTCGGGAGATGGTCTGATCCACCAATCCACACTAACTTGATTGACGATGCTCGGCGAGAGGGTGACGCGAGAGGCATGGACGAGCGCGACTTGATCTACGACTGGAACGCGGGCGAAGGCACGTTCGACTGGTCGCGGGCCCACGTCGACCTGAACGACGAGACGCTGCGGGACGGGCTGCAGTCGCCGTCCGTGCGCGACCCGCCCCTCGAGGTGAAGCAGCGGCTGCTGCACCTCATGGCGGAGCTGGGGATCGTCGCGGCGGACATCGGGTTACCCGGCGCCGGCCCGCGCGTCGTGGAGCAGGTGCGGGCGCTCGCCCGGGAGATCCGCGACCACCGGCTGCCGATCTTCCCGAACTGCGCGGCGCGCACGGTGCTGGCCGATATCGAGCCGATCGTGCGCGTCGCGGACGAGCTGGGCGTGAAGATCGAGGCCGCCACCTTCATCGGCTCCTCCCCCATCCGGCAGTACGCCGAGGACTGGACCCTCGACCGCATCCTCAAGTCCAGCGAGGAAGCGGTGACGTACGCCGTGCGGCACGGGTTGCCGGTCATGTACGTCACCGAAGACACGACGCGGGCGAAGCCGGAAACGCTCAAGGCGCTGTATGGCGCGGCGATCGACTGCGGGGCGACGCGCATCTGTCTCGCGGACACCGTCGGGCACGCGACGCCGGACGGCGTGAAAGCCCTCGTGAGATTCGTCAAGAGTGAAATCGTCAAGGACAAGCGCGTGGCAGTCGACTGGCACGGCCACCGCGACCGCGGCATGGGGCTCGTGAACTGCCTCGCGGCGATCGAGGCGGGCGTGGACCGTGTCCACGCCACCGCGCTCGGGGTGGGTGAGCGGGTCGGGAATGCGGAGATGGACCTGCTGATCGTGAACCTCAAGCTCCTGGGCGCGCACCGCCGCGAGCTTTCCAAACTCCCGGAGTATTGCCGCCTCGTCGCCGACGCGGTGGGGGTGCCGATCCCGGTGAACTACCCCGTCATGGGCGCGGACGCGTTCCGCACGGGCACGGGGGTGCACGCCGCGGCGATCATCAAGGCCAAGAAGAAGGGGCACGCCTGGCTCGCGGACCGGGTGTACAGCTCGGTGCCGGCGGAGGAGCTGGGGCTCGCGCAGAAGATCGAGATCTCGCCCGTCTCGGGTCTGTCGAACGTGAAGTACTGGCTCGAGACGCACGGGTACGACGCCGAGGACGAGGCCGCGTGCCGCGTGCTGTTCGAAGCGGCGAAGCGGACCGATCGGGTGCTCTCCGACGAAGAGTGCCACCGGCTGCTGAAGCAAGCGGTATGGCGGTAGGGCCGTTCCGCGAGATCGAGCGTTCATACTTCGATCTGCGCTGGCACGTCGACCCCGTCGCGGCGACGCAGGCGGGGATCAAGACGTACGACGACCGGTACGGACGCTTCAGTCCCGGCGCGCTCGCTCCGCATCTCGCCGCGCTCAAGGCGCTCGCCGCCGCGCTCGAAGAAACCGCCACCAGCCAGCTGGACGACGAAATCGACCGCACGGCCCTGCTGAACGACGTCCGCGTCTTGCTGCGGCGGTTGGAGCGGCAGCGACCCCAGGCGAAGAACCCAGGGTTCTGGCTCTCCCACCTGCTCGCCGGTCTGCACTGCCTCCTGTCACGCGGCGACCGCACGCCCGAAGAGCGGGCGGCGGCGCTTGCGGGCCGACTGGCGGAGGTGCCGCAGCTGCTCGAAGACGCGCGCGCCACGCTGGTCGCGCCGGTGCGCGTGTTCGTGGAGACGGCGCTGCGGGTGAACGAGGGCGGGCTGCTGCTCGTCCAGGCGGCAGCCGGCGCGCCCACGGGAGAGGGACCAGGAGGACCGGACGCCGCCCTCGCCGAGCGGCTGGCCGCCGCGGCGGCGGAGGCGACCGCCGCCATGACGGCGTTCGCGCACGACCTCGAGCGGTGGCTCGACACCGCGGGGGACGACTTCGCGCTGGGCGAGGACGACTTCAACTTCCACCTCCACTACGAGCACGCCCTGCGTGACACGGCCCCCGAGCTGTGGCGCTACGGGCTGCACCTCAAAGAGGAGCTGGAGGCGGACCTGGCGCGGCGCGCCGCGCGGATGGACGGCGGCCCCGGTTGGCAGGACGTCGCGGACCGGCTGCGCGCCGACCATCCGCCCGCCACCGCGCTGGTGGAAGCGTATGCCCGCGAGATGGCCCGCGCCCGCGACTTCGTCGCGCAGCGTGGCCTCGCGCCGATCCCCGACGCGCCGCTCGACGTCGTGCCGACGCCGGCGTTCATGCGGCCGATCATTCCGTTCGCCGCCTACGACAGCCCCGGCCCGTACTCGCGGGACCGTACGGGCTGGTTCTACGTGACGATCCCCGACTCGCGGCTGCCCGCGGCGGCGCAGGAGCGCATGCTGCGCGACCATTGCCGGCACGAGCTCGCCGCCACGGCCCTGCACGAGGGCTACCCGGGGCACCACCTCCACCTGGTGCAGGCCCAGCGGCAGGCGTCGGAGACGCGCAAGAACGTCTCGACCCCGCTCACCGTCGAGGGCTGGGCGCTGTACTGCGAGGACATGATGGGAGAGGAGGGGTTCTACCGCTCCGAGGAGGAACAGTTCTTCCAGCGCGTGCACCTGCTGTGGCGCGCCGTGCGGATCCTGCTCGACGTGGGGCTGCACACCCGTGGCATGACGTTCGAGCAGGCGGTCGAGTACCTGACGAGTCACCTGGGGGTCGACCGGGCCAACGCCGAGGCGGAAGTGCGGCGCTATTGCGCCGAGCCGGCGTACCAGCTGTGCTACGCCGTGGGGCGGCGGGAACTGCTGAAGCTGCGCGACGACTTTCGCGCGGCGCGCGGGGGGGGGGGGGCCTGCCCGTCACGCTGATGCGCTGGGGCCTGGGCCTGAATGAGTAGCCGTCTACCGCGCCAGGTGAAGCTGTTCGGCGCGGTCTCGTTGCTCAACGATTTCGCGAGCGAGATGATCTACCCGCTCCTGCCCGCCTTCCTGACGGGGGTGCTGGGAGCGGGCCCGCAGGCGCTGGGCGCCCTCGACGGCGCGGCGGAGCTCGCCGCGGCGCTCGTGAAGCTCGCGGCGGGGCGACTGGCGGACCGCGTGCCACTGCGCGGGCCCTTGATCGTGCTCGGCTATTTCACGGCCGTGGTCGTGCGGCCGGTCATCGCGGTCACCGGCGCCGCGTGGCAGGTGATCGCGTTGCGCGTGGTGGACCGGCTGGGGAAGGGATTGCGCACCCCGCCGCGCGACGCGCTGATCGCGGACGCCACCCCGCCGGCGCTCGCCGGACGGGCGTTCGGGCTGCAACGCGGCATGGACCACGCGGGCGCCGTGCTGGGCCCGCTGGTGGCGTGGTACCTGCTCGCGTCCGGGAGCGCGAACGTGCGCGCCGTGATCGGGTGGAGCTTGGTGCCAGGGGTGGCGGTCTTGGTGCTGGCAGTCTGGGCGGTCAAGAAGAGCGACGGAAAGACGGAAGGACGGAAAGGGGATGCGGCAGCGAGTTCCGGAACACGGGACACGCCTGTCCTTCCGTTTTTCCGTCATTCCGTCGCCTTCTTCATTCCCGCCTTCTATCTCCTCCGCATGCCCGACACGCTGATCATCCTGCGCTCACAACAGCTCGGCATCCCCGTGGCCGTGGTGCCGTTGTTGTGGGCGGCGGTGCACGTCGTGCGCTCGTCGTCGAGCTTCCTCGGCGGAGCAGCCACGGACCGGCTCGGGCCCGGCCGCACGATGTGGGTGGGATGGCTGGCGTATGCGGTGCTGGCGCTGGGCCTGGCGCGCGCCACGACCGCCGCGGGGGCGTGGGCGCTGTTTCTCGGGATGGGGCTCGTGGCGGGACTCACCGAGAGCCCGGAGCGGGCACTCGTGGCGCGGTTCGCGGGTGGACGGCAGGGGAGCGGCTTCGGCTTCTACCACGGCGCCACGGGGCTCGCCGCGCTGGTGGGCGGCCTGGCGCTCGGGGCCGTCTACCAGGCAGGCGGGGGGGCGGGGGGGGCGGGGGGGCCGCGTGCGTTCATCGCGAGCGCGACGCTGGGCGGGCTGCTGGCGCTCGTCAGCGCGGCGCACTACCTACGTCGCAAGGAGGGTCCGACATGAGAAGCGTCATCTCGCTGTGCGCCGCCGCGCTCGTGAGCGCGGTGCCCGCCCTCGCGCAGCAGCGCGAGGTGATCCACGGCCCCGGCGAGGTACAAGGGCTGCCGTTTTCCCTGGCGGTGCGCGTCGGCACCGTGCTCTATCTCTCCGGGCAGATCGGCAACGTCCCCGGGACCCGACAGCTGGCGGACACGGGGATCACCGGGCAGACGCACCAGGCCCTCGAGAACGTGAAGGCGGTGCTCGCCGCCGCGGCCAGCTCGCTCGACCGCGTGGTGAAATGCACGGTGTTCCTGGTCGACATCCGCGATTACGGGAAGATGAACGAGGTGTACGCGAGCTATTTCCCGAAGGATCCCCCGGCCCGGTCCACGGTGGCGGGCAGCGGGCTCGCGCTCGGCGCGCGGGTGGAGATCGAGTGCCTGGCGGTGGCAGGCGGATGAGATAGGGCGCGCATGAGCGATCCCCCCTCCGGTCCTGCTTCGCCACCGGCGTTCAAAGGCAACGACCGCCCGTTCCGTCTCGCGCTTCGTGTGTTCGGCGTGTTGTTGCTGCTGTTCGGGATCGCCGTCACCAGGCGGCTCTTCGGGATCCCTCTCGCGGTCGCCCCGTCACCCGGAAGCTACGCGCTGTCGTTCCTAATCGAGGTGGCGGGCCTCGCGATCGTACTCGCCGCGCCAATCGCGGCGCGCCAAAAGGTCGGCGCGATGGCCGTGAGCGAGGCGGGCGTCACCGGGCCGGGGTTTCTGTGGCCGGTGTTCATTCCGTGGAGCCAAGTGGTCCTCGTGTGCGACGATGAGCGTGGCGTTCTGGTGCAGTCGGCGAGGCAGTCGGCGAGGATCGATTTCTACAGCGCCAGCTACGGCTTCGGCGCTGGACCGGTCGGCGGCGGGCGTCCGGTCGAGAATTTCCAGGATCCTGAGGGAGTCGTGCGCTTCATCCTGTCGCACGCGCCTAAGGGCGCGATGCTGGATCTCCACCACTGGATGCCGGCGTAGCTGCTTAAAGAGGACCAGGGGTGAGCTAGTACAGGGGGCGTAAGTTACGCCGCGCCTTGCCGATGTTCAATTTCGAACATAAGTTCGAAAATGTTGACACCAACGTCCTGGATGTTGGCCCCCCCCGCCCCCCCCGAGGCGGCCACGCGGGTCGGGGCGCCCGCGACCGCGACGCGTCCCGAGCCGCAGCGCCTGGCGGAGACGGTGCAGGGCCGGGTCGCCGTGGTCACCGGCGGCGCGACCGGCCTGGGTCGCTCGACGGCGCTGGAGTTCGCCCAGCGCGGCGTCGCGGTGGCGATCAATTACGTCGACCTGCCGGACCGCGACGTCGCGGCGCAGGCCCTCCTCACCGAGACGGCGCTCCGGGCCCACGGTGTCCCCGTGTACTGCGCCCGCTGCGACGTGCGGCATCGGGACGAGGTGGAGAAGTTCGTCACCGCTGTGCGCGAGCGGCTGGGCGGCGTCCACTACCTCGTCAACAACGCCGGCGTGACTCACGACGGCGCGCTGTGGCGCCTGACGCCGGAGGCGTGGCAGGAGGTGCTCGACACCAACGTCACCGGCGCGTTCAACTGCATTCAAGCGGTTGCCGGGCCGATGCGGGCCCAGCGCTACGGCAAGATCGTCAACGTCGCCAGCCATCAGGCGTTCCGGCCGGGCTTCGGCATCGCGAACTACGCGGCGAGCAAGGCGGCGCTCCTCGGCCTCACGAAGTCCGCCGCCGTGGACCTCGGTCCCTCCAACATCAACGTCAACGCCGTCGCCCCCGGCTTCGTGAAGACGGAGCTGCTGGGCAAGCTGCCGCGGGAAGTGCTCGAGCGCGCCGAGCACGAGTCGGTGCTGGGCCGCGTGGCCGAGCCGGAGGATGTGGCACGCGTGATCACGTTCCTGTGCAGCGAGGCGGCGCGACACATCACGGGACAGGTGATTGTGGTGGACGGTGGGCTGACGCTCGCTTCTTGAAAATCACCGGCGCGGGCATGATATTGCGCGCCGTGATTAATCCCTTGAAAAACAATTACTTAGTGCGTGGCGCGCGGTGCGTGGTCGCCTGCGCCGCCGTGGCTGGGTGTGGCGGCCGCCCGCACGTCGGTCCACCCGAGCCCACCGCGCCGCTGCCCACGGCCGGGCTCGCGGCACAGCAGGTCAGCGTGCTGCCACTCACGCTCCTCGCCGCGGAAGACTCGCTGCACTGGGAGAACGCGCTCGGCCAACGGCGGGCTGGGCTCGCCAAGGCGGACAGCGTGTTCGGGGCGCTGCTCCAAGCGCGGGCGCCCGAGGTGAGCTGGGTGCTGCCCGACGAGCTGCGGCGGGCCGCGCGGCGGGCACCGGGCATCGCCCCGGATCCCGACCAGATGGGCACCGCGATCCTGCTGCGCGGCGGGAAGCTCGAGGTCGTGCCCGATCCGCTGCGGAGCGAGCTGCGCACGCTCGCTGCCCTCGCCGGCTCAGGGGGCGGGCGCTATGCGCTGATCCCGGCCGGGCTGATTTACCGACGGACGGTCGTGCCGGACTGTAGGGGCGCGGCATGCCGTGCCCCTACAGCGGCCGGGGCGCCCGTCGCCACCGCCGAATTGACGGTGGTCATGGTGGACGTCCGCACCGGCCGGATCGGGTTCCGCACCGTGGCGCGGGGCGAGGGCGACGATCCCTGGACGGCGCTGACGCGCGCCGTGAAGAGCCTCACGCCGGGGTTGCCGTGACCGGAGGGCACGCCGCGACCCTCATCGTTGGCGACGGAATCGGGCCCGAGATCACGCAGGCGACACTGCTGGTGCTGGACGCGTTGGGCGTCGCGTTCGACTGGGACGAGCAGTACGGCGGGATGAGCGCGATCGACAAGGCGGGCACCCCGCTCCCCGACGCCACGCTCGAGAGCATCCGGCGCACCGGGCTCGCGCTGAAAGGCCCGCTCACGACGCCCGTGGGCGGGGGCTATCGTTCGGTGAACGTCGCACTGCGCCAGCAGTTCGACCTGTACGCCAACGTGCGGCCGGTGAAGTCGATCGTCCCGGGCGGCCGCTACCCCAGCGTGGACCTCGTGGTGATCCGCGAGAACACCGAGGGGCTGTACGTCGGGATCGACCGCACCTTCAAGGTGGGGGGGGACCCCAAGGCGCTGGCACAGGCGATGTCGGTGATGACGCGGGACGGCTGCAAGCGGATCGTGCGCTATGCCTTCGAGTACGCGAAGCGGCACGGACGCAAGAAGGTGACCGTGGTCCACAAGGCGAACATCCTCAAGGCGACCTCGGGCCTGTTTCTTGAGACGGCGCGCATGATCGCGCAGGAGTACGAGGGCCAGATCGCGTCGGACGACAAGATCGTGGACAACGCCGCGATGCAGCTCGTCATCAATCCCGCGCAGTTCGACGTGATCGTGACGACCAACCTGTTCGGCGACATTCTCTCGGATGAGGCGTCGGGCCTGGTGGGGGGGCTGGGGCTCGCCCCCGGGGCGAACATCGGCGAGACGGCCGCCATCTTCGAGCCGGTGCACGGCTCGGCGCCGGACATCGCGGGGCAGGGGATCGCGAACCCGGCCGCCCAGCTGCTCGCCGCGGCGATGATGCTCGACCATGTGGGAGAGCTGGCGGCGGGGGGCCGGCTGCGCCGGGCGCTGGAGACGGCGATCGTGAAGGACAACGTCCGAACCAAGGATCTGGGCGGCAGTGCTGCGACCACCGAGTTCGCCCGCGCCGTGGCCCGGCGCCTCTAGTCATCCCTGCGCCCGCTGCGGCGACATGACGGCCGGCATCGGGCTCGGGGACCTCTGCCCGAGATGTGTGCAAGACGTGACGCGAAAGGCGTCTCGTATAGGACGTCTCGTGGCCATCGCGACCACGCTGCTGCTCGCGGGGTATCTGGTCGTCACGCTGCGCGCCGTGGCGCCCGGCTGGCAGACGACGGCCCGGACGGTGGGCGCGGCGGCCGCAGTGGCCTGGTATCTTCTCAGCTACCGGATCGTCCAAAGGATCGCACTCGAATGGCTGAAGGCACGTCGTCCCTAGTCCGTCATTCGGTGTCAGTGTGTCTCGCGATCGCAGCAGGCGCGGTGCTGGCGCCTCCCGCCGCGGGTCAAACGTCCCTTTCCATTTATAGCGACGGACGGGTCGTCGTGCGGCGCACGCTGCCGCAACCCCTCGAGAAGGGGCGAAACACGTTGACGTTGAAGCTCGAGGGGCTCGATCCCGCGACCCTGTTCACTCCGGACACTTCGCTCGGGATCGTTTCTGCCGTGCTGCGGCCTGCGACAGATCGCGCCGCGGCGCTCCAGCGCGCGGTCGGCCAAGTGTTGGCGTTCGTTCGCCCCCGGCCTGGGGGCGGGGGCGGGGGCGGGGCGGACACGGTGCGGGCGACCGTGATTCGCACGGACCCACCCCAGTATCGACTGCCGGACGGCCGGTTTGTTCTCTCGGAGCCGGGCGAGCCGATCTTCCCGGCGGATCTGGTCCGGTCGACACCCGAGGTGGCAGTCGGCGTCGACGCGGCGCGTGCGCGGCCGCGGACGGAGATTGCCTTCGTCACCCAGGGCGTGAGCTGGGAAGCGGTCTATCAGGTGCTGCTGACGGGTGCCAGGTGCCAGGTGTCGGGGGCGGCCACGATCACGTCCCAGTCGTTGCTGGCCGACAGCGCGGAGGTGCAGCTCGTGGCCGGTACGATCAACCGGGCGCGGGGCCCCGCTCCGGCCTTCGAACTCGCTCGGGCCGAGCGGATGGTGGCGGGGTCGCCCCCGATTCCTGCGGGCGCTGCCGAGCAGGCCGTCGGCGAGACGCACGTGTACCTGCTACCGGCGCGGGTCGCGCTCGAGCCGGCCACGCCCGTCACCACCGCGCTCTTCCCGCGCGCGACCGTTGGCTACACGCAGGAATTCATCGTACCGGGTGTGCTACCGTGGCGCGGGTTCCTGGGGCAGACGCCGGCCGAGCCGAACCGCGTGCCGGTGGAGGTGTGGTACACACTCAAGCGGGCCCGCGGCACGCCATTCGGCGACCGCCCGCTTCCGGCGGGCACGGTGCAGCTGTACCAAGCGGACTCCGCCGGCCGGGTGCAGCTCGTGGGCGAGGCGCGGAGCGACCACACGGCGCCGGGCCGCGACCTGCGCGTGCAGTCGGGAAACGCGTTCGACGTGACCGCCGAGCGGGTGCAGACCGATTACGGCCAGGAGCAGATCCCGCCGCCCAAGCGCGGGATGTCCGCCCGCCAGCGGGTGACGGCGTCGTACAAGGTGACGATCGCGAACGCGAAGGCCGAGGCGGTGACGGTGGACGTGCGCGAGGCGCGGTTCGGCGTGTGGCGCGTGGTGGAGTCGAGCGTCCCGGCGGAGAAGCTGTCGGCGACCGAGGTCCGGTTTCGCGTGAGCATCCCCGCGAGCGGCGACGCCACACTCACCTACACGGTCCAGGCGGAATCGTGACGGTCCAGCTGCTGCACGTCTCCGACCTTCACTTCGGCGGGCTGGCGGACATCCAGCAGGTGGAGGCCCTCGAGAAGATGATTCCCGATTTGCGGCCGGATGCGGTCGTCCTGTCGGGTGACCTGTCGCAGCGGGCGCGGCACGGCGAGTTCCAGCGGGCGCGCGCCTTCGTGAGCGTCGCGACGCAGACCGCGCCGGTGCACGTGATCCCCGGGAACCACGACGTGCAGTGGTGGACCCGGCCGTTGATCCCGTTCGCACCGCGGCCGCGGTACGGGAAGTACGTGCGCTACTTCGGCGAGGACCTGCGGCCGACGCTCACCGTTCCCGGGGCGATCATCGCGAGCGCGCTCACGTCGCACGGCGTTGCCTGGGGCTCGCTCACCTTCCGGCTGCGCGACCTCGCGGTGAAGGGGCACCTGCCGAAGGCGGAGATCGAGCGGGTGCGCCGCTTGTTCGCCGCGGCCCTGCCCGGCCAGGCGCGCGTGCTCGTGGTGCATCACAACGTCTTGCGGGGCGACATTTCCCGGCGCATGGGCCTCGCCCGGTGGCGCCAGGCGCAGCGTCGCATCGCCGCGTCGGGGGCCGAGGTCGTGCTGTGCGGCCACGACCACCAGGAGGGCGCCGAGCTGCTCGACGGGCGGGTGGTGGTCTCGACCGCGGGCACACTGTGCCGGCGCTCACGCGGCGGGCGACCGTCCTGCTTCAACTTCGTCACCATCGAGGCGACGGCGGTCCACATCACCTTTTTCCGGTGGGACGCCGAGCGCAGCCGCTTTCGGGCGTCGGACACATACGCGTTCGCCCGAGCCGGACGCCAGTCACCAGCACAACAGGTCCCAGTCGCCGGTTAAGTTTCAAGACACCAAGTCGCAAGCCCAACACCGTTTTCCTGAGGCTCATATGGCACCGAAATTCCAGGGCGTCGACTTCTACGAAGTCGACGGGTTGTTGGCCGAGGAAGAGCGCGCGGTGCGCGACACCGTGCGCGCCTGGGTCGACGACAACCTGATCCCCGTCATCGGCGAGCACTACATCGCGGGGAAGTTCCCGAAGCACCTGGTGCCACAGATGGCCGAGCTCGGCCTGTTCGGCGCCAACCTGCCGGAGGAGTACGGCTGCGCGGGCCTCGACCACGTCGCGTACGGGCTCATCATGCAGGAGCTCGAGCGGGGGGACTCCGGGGTGCGCTCCTTCGCCTCGGTGCAGGGCGCCCTCGTGATGTACCCGGTCTACGCCTTCGGCTCGGAGGAGCAGAAACGCCACTGGCTCCCCAAGATGGCGAGCGGCGAGGTGATCGGGTGCTTCGGACTCACCGAGCCCGACTACGGGTCGAACCCCGCCGGAATGATCACCGTGGCGAAGGAAACGGCCGACGGCTGGGTGCTGAACGGTGCCAAGATGTGGATCACGAACGGCTCGACCGCGCAGGTGGCGATCGTGTGGGCGAAGACCGGCACGCTCGACGACGTGGAGTCGATCCGGGGCTTCATCGTGCCCACCAACACGAAGGGCTTCTCGGCGAAGGATCAGAAGGGGAAGCTCAGCTTGCGCGCCAGCGACACGAGCGAGCTCGTGCTCCAGGACGTGTGCGTCCCGAAGGCCGCGCTGCTGCCGAAGTCGGGTGGCCTCAAGTCTCCGCTGCTGTGTCTCACCCAGGCGCGCTACGGGATCGCGTGGGGCGCCGTGGGAGCTGCGATGGCGTGCTACGACGAGGCTGTGAGCTACGCGAAGAACCGTGTGATGTTCGGCAAGCCCATCGGCGGTTACCAGCTGCAGCAGGCGCGGCTCGCCGAGATGCTCACGGAGATCACCAAGGCGCAGCTGCTGTGCCTGCAGCTCGGGCGCCTCAAGGATCAGGGCAAGGCGACGCCGCAGCAGGTCTCCCTCGCCAAGCGGAACAACGTGAACATGGCCACCGAGGTGGCGCGCGAGGCGCGCCGGCTGCTCGGCGCGAACGGCATCCTGGCGGAGTATCAGGCGATGCGCCACCTGGCGAATCTCGAATCGGTGTACACCTACGAGGGGACGCATGACGTGCATACGCTGATCCTGGGGCAGGAGATCACGGGGTTGAATGCTTTCAACTAAGAACGCGGAACGCGAAACTCGGAACGCGGAACAGTAGGACGAGGCATCGGTGCGCTTGTCTTCTGTTCCGCGTTCCGCGTTCCGACTTCCGCGTTCGCTGGTTGGCGCCCTGCCGCTGCTCCTGCTCCCGTCGCCCGCCCGCGCCCAACAGCCCGACTCCACCCCCAAAGACACCACCCTCCTCGCTCCCGTCGTCGTGACGGGCGTGCGCCTCCCCACCGTGCGCGAGCTGGCGCGCGGGCTCGCCGGGCGCACCGCCGTGCTCAGCGCCCAGGATCTGGACGCGCGCGGCGTGCGCTCGCTCGCGGATGCCCTGGAGCAGCTGCCGGGCGTCACGACGTCGGACGAGCTGGGCGCGACGGGTCAGCTCGACGTCTCGCTCCGTGGCTTTCAGGTGTCGCCGGTGATCGGGCTGCCGCAAGGGGTCACGGTGTACGTGGACGGCGTGCGCGCCAACGAGCCGGACGCCCACGAGGTCAATTTCGACCTGCTGCCGCTCGAGGACGTGGAGCGCGTCGAGGTGGTGTACGGGCCTTCGGTGTTGCTGGGCAGGAACGCGCTCGGCGCAGCCGTGAACCTGGTGACGCGGCGGGGCACGAACCCGGCGTCGCGCGAGCTCGAGGCGTCGGCCGGGAGCTACGGCCGCTACGAGCTCAAGGCGCACGTGGGGGCGCGGCACGGCGTGTGGGACTACTACCTGGGAGCGCGCTACGAGCGCGAGGCGGGCTGGCGCCAGGACACCCGGAGCCGGATCGCGACGCTGTTCGGCAAGCTCGGCCTCCTGAACGGCACGTGGGACGCGACCCTGAGTTACTCCGGCGCCGACAACCGGATCTTCCAGGCCGGGAGCCTCCCCGAGAGCCTCGCGGCCGCACGCCCCAACTCGAACTTCACGCGGGGCGACTATTTCGCGCCGCGAGCGCACCTCGTGATCGTCAACGCCCAGCGGCTGCTCGGGCGAACCCAGCTCGCGATCAACGCGTTCGGCCGCTCCCTGAACAGTGAGCAGTTCAATGTGAACTTCGTGGGAGAAAACTCGCGCCAGCTGAACCGTACGCGCATCGGCGGCGGTGCGGTGCAGCTGTCCGGGCGCGCTCACCTGGGTGGGCGCGAGTTGCGCTGGCTCGCGGGCGCGGACGCGGACTACCAGCACACGGCGGTGCGGATTCTCGCGATTCCCGGCGGCGGCGGTCCCGACTCGCTCACCGAGTCGGTCCGCACTAACCAGGTGGACGCGGGCGCGTTCCTGGGCGGCAACCTCGACGTGGTCCCGCGGCTCACCGCGACCCTGGCGGCACGCTACGATTGGATCCGCGTGCCGTTCGAGGACCTCGTCGATCCCTCGCAGAGCGGCCTCAATATCTTCCGCCGGCTGTCCCCGCGCGCGGGCCTCACCTGGAGCGCGGGCCGCGGGCACGAGATGTCGGCGTCGGCGAGCCGCGGCTTCCGCGCGCCCGCCGTCGTAGAGATCGGGTGCGCCGACTCCCTGGCGGCCTGCCCCCTGCCGTTCGCGCTCGGACCCGATCCCGCGCTCCGGCCGGTCGTGGCCACGACCTACGAGCTGGGGTGGCGCTTCCGTGCGCCGCACGGGCGGCTCGACGCCAGCGCCAACCTGTACCGCACGGACGTGCGGGACGACATCTTCTTCATCGCGTCCAGCGTGACGGGCGGCTACTTCCAGAACATCCGCGCGACGCGCCGCAGCGGGTTCGAGCTGGCGCTGCAATGGCTCGGCCCTGCCGGTCTGCGGTTGTACGCGAACTACGGCTACACCACCGCGACGTTCGAGACCACCGCCCGGCTGGCCACCACGCGCGACCCCAATGGCGAAACAATCGAGCCGGGCGACGCGCTCCCGTTGGTGCCGAACCACCGCGTGAACGCCGGCGCAGCGCTGCCCGTGTTCACCCTGTCGAGCGGGCCGTCGCTCCGCGCCGCCCTCGACGCGCGCTACGTGGGGCGGCAATGGCTCCGGGGCGACGAGGCGAACGCGACCGGTCGCCTCTCCGACTACGCCGTCGCGGACGCGTCGCTCACGCTCGGCTGGCGCGAGCTTGAGCTGCGCGCGATGGTCCGGAACGTGCTGGACGACCGCTACTTCAACTTCGGCACGTTCGCGGAGAACCCGACCGAGCCGGGCACGCCGGTCCAGCGGTGGCTCACGCCCGGCGTGCCGCGCAGCGTGCAAGTGAGCCTGAGTACCGATTTCTGAGGCGTCGCACGACGCCAAGACGCTACGTTCCACGTGGTTGCCAGCATCAAGCTCCCAGGTTTGTTTTCTTGCGCTTTGGAACAGAGAGGTGTAACGCCACTGTGGGGAATACGTGAAGATCGCCGTCTGCATCAAGCGAGTCCCCGACTCGGAAACACGCGTGAAGATCGCCTCGGACGGCAAGTCGCTCGACGAGGCGGGCGTCAAGTTCATCCTCAATCCCTACGACGAGTTCGCCGTCGAGGAGGCGCTGCGGCGCAAGGAACAGGCTGGCGCCGGCGAAGTCGTGGTCGTCGCGCTCGGGCCTGCGGCGGCCCAGGAGACGATCCGCACCGCGCTCGCCATGGGCGCGGACCGCGGCGTCCTGCTCCAGGTCGACCGCATCCCCGCGGATGGGCTCGAGGCGGCGAAGGCGCTCGCCGCCGAGCTCGAGGGCGGTGGCTACGACTTGATCCTGTTCGGCAAGATGGCGATCGACGACTACAACCATCAGGTCGGCCCGATGGTGGCGGAGCTGCTCGATCTGCCCTGCGTCACTACGGTGGCGCACCTCGAGATCGCCGGCGCCCGGGGAACGGCCGAGCGGGAGGTCGAGGGCGGCGTCGAGGTGGTGGAGTTCACCCTTCCGGCCGTGCTCACCACGGACAAGGGCCTGAACGAGCCGCGCTACCCCGCCCTCAAGGGCATCATGGCGGCGAAGAAGAAGCCGCTCGATACGAAGCCCACCACGGTGGGGCAGGGCGGCCTGGAGATCCTCGCCCTGATGCCGCCGCCGGTGCGCAAGGACGGGAAGATCGTGGGCGAGGGGGTGGCGGCGGTGCCGGAGCTGGTGCGGTTGCTGCGCGAGGAGGCGAAGGTCCTGTGAGCGGCGTGCTCGCGGTGCTGGAGCAGCGCGATGGCGCGCTCCGCAAGGTCTCCCACGAGGTCGTGACCGGCGCGCGTCGCCTGGGGGATGCCCTGGGCGGCACGGTTGACGCGCTGGTGCTCGCGGCTGGCGCGGTGGGGGGGAGCGCCGATCAGCTCGGCGCCTTCGGCGCCGACAAGGTGATCACCCTCACGCACGCCGCCTTCGGGCGCTATGCGCCCGAGGGCTACAGCCGCGCCATCGCGGAGCACGTGCGGGCGGGAGGCTATCGCGCGGTCGTGTTCGCGGCGAGCGCGACCGGCAAGGATCTGGCGCCGCGCGTCGCGGCGCGGCTGGGCGTGCCCCTCGCGCAGGACGTCACCGACGTCGGGGTCGAGAGCGGAGCCGTGACCGTGGTCCGGCCGGTCTATGCGGGGAAGGCGCTCCTCAAGCTCAAGCTTGCCGCGAGCCCCGCGCTCGTCTCACTCCGGCCTAACGTGTTCACTCCCGTCCAGCGGCCCAAGGCGGGCGTGGCGGAGAGCGCCGCCGCCGCCGTCCCTGGAGGGGGCGGGGGGGGCGGGGGGGGCCGAGTGACGGTGCGCGAGGTCAAGGCGGCGCAGGCGGGGGCGTTGGACGTGGCCGAAGCGCCGATCGTCGTGTCGGGTGGGCGCGGCCTCAAGGAGCCGGCCAACTTCAAGATCCTGGAGGAGCTGGCCGGCGCGTTCGGGGGGACGGCGGCGGTGGGGGCGTCGCGCGCGGTGGTGGATGCGGGGTGGCGGCCGCATGCCGACCAGGTGGGCCAGACGGGCAAGACCGTCAGCCCCACGCTCTACATCGCCGTCGGCATCTCGGGCGCGATCCAGCACCTCGCGGGGATGCGCACGGCGAAAGTCATCGTCGCGATCAACAAGGACAAGGACGCGCCGATCTTCAAGGTGGCCGACTACGGCATCGTCGGCGATCTGTTTGAAGTCGTCCCGAAGCTGACCGACGAGATCAGGAAGCTCCATGGCTGAGGGAGCAGGGAGCAGGGAGCGGTTCGTCCCGGCGCGGTATCAGCCGCCGCTCCCGATCGACCGCCTGATCCTGCGGGACGGGTCCGCGGGCGCGGGCGACCGGATGGAGCTCGACGTGCTGGTCGTGGGCGCCGGTCCCGCCGGGCTCGCCTGCGCGATCGAGCTCGCGCAACTGGCGCGACGCAACGGCACCGAGCTGAACATCGGCGTGCTCGAAAAGGCGGAGGCGCTGGGCGAGCATTCGCTCTCGGGCGCCGTCGTGAACGCCCGCGCCCTGCGCGACCTCTTCCCCGACGTGCCGGACGCCGATTTCCCATTCCGCGCCCGCGTGGCGAAGGAGGCCGTGTACCTGCTGACGGCGCGACGCGCACTGCGCCTCCCGACGCCCCCCACGATGCACAACGCCGGTCATTACGTCGCCTCGTTGTGCGAGATCGTGCGTTGGCTCGGCGGGAAGGCGGAGACGCTGGGGGTGAACCTGTTCACGGGCTTTCCGGCGGCGAGCCTGCTCGCCGTGGGAACACGTGTGGCGGGGGTGCGAACGGCGCCAACGGGCTTGGGGCGTGACGGGCAGCCGCTCGCGAACTTCATGGCGGCGAACGACCTCGTCGCCAACGTCACCGTGCTTGCCGAAGGGACGCGGGGGATGCTCGCCCAGGCGTACCTCGAGTGGCAGGGTGTCACCGGGACGAATCCGCAGATCTTCGCGCTGGGGGTGAAGGAGATCTGGGAAACGAAGCGCCCCCTCGAAGCAGTGATACACACGCTGGGCTGGCCGCTTCCCACCACGGCGTTCGGCGGGACCTTTATGTATCCGCTCGAGCCCAACGTCGTCGCGCTCGGCCTCGTGGTGGGGCTCGACTACCGGGACGCTGCGCTCGACGTGCACGAGGTGTTCCAGCGGATGAAGCTCCACCCCCTGTTCCGGCAGTATCTCGAGGGCGGCGAGATGGTGGAGTGGGGCGCCAAGACCATCCCCGAGGGCGGCTATTATTCCGTCCCGTCGCGCCGCTCGGGCGACGGCCTGATGATCCTGGGCGACTCGGCCGGTTTCGTGGACGTGCCATCGCTCAAGGGCATCCACTACGCGATCCAATCGGGAATCTTCGCCGCGCGCGCCATCTTCCACGCCTTGCAGGCGGGAGAGGCGACGGGTGCGCGACTCGCGGAATACGATCGGCTCGTGAACGCGTCGTTCATCATGCGGGACCTGTACCGCACGCGGAACATGCGGCTCGCCTTCAAGGCGGGCTTCTACGCCGGCGGTCTCAAGGCCGGGCTGATGACGCTCACGGGTGGGCGGTTCCCGGGTCGGCGAATCGCGATGGAGCCCGATGCGGCCATCGCCCGGCGCCCGACCGCCCCCTCCTCGTTCCTGCCCGACGGCAAGCTCACGTTCTCCAAGGTCGACGGGGTGTTCAAGTCCGGAAACGCCACGCGCGACACCATCCCGACGCACCTCGTGCTGGGTAGCGACGTGCCGGCGGCGGCGGCCGAGTTCTACGCGCGGATGTGTCCTGCGGGCGTGTACGAGGTGGCGGGAGGCACCCTGCGGGTCAACGCGCCGAACTGCGTGGACTGCAAGGCCACCGACGTGCTGGGCCCGCGCTGGACGCCGCGCGAGGGTGGGAGCGGGCCGAGGTATAAGAGGATGTAGCCGAACGCACCAACCAGCGGCGCCCGCCGCACATTTCTGGTGCGTGGCATGTGACCCAAAACTCTGGTCACGCGACATACCCTTGCGCGGCACTCGACGGAATTGCGACGCAATGGCCCGAAACCTGCCTGCATGTGGCAACCGGGTTCAGAACCGATCGTGGAGAGACAAGGCGAGCGCATCCGTCGCCGTGTGGACGACCGCCGGGAAGGTTCCGGTCGCCGCATGGTGCGCGACCGTCGGCGGGAGGAAGTCCCGGTGCCGGTCGAGCACCGCAGCGGGACCGACCGCCGCTCGGCCCGGGTGCGTCGCTCGGGCGAGGAGCGGCGCCCGCTATAGTCCAGCCATCTTGATCCCATCGACAATGAACTGCACCGCGATCGCGCTCAGCACGAGCCCCATGAGGCGCGTGAGAATACGCATCCCCGTCTGCCCGAGCCGCTGCTCGACGCGCATCGCGCCGGCCAGGGTAACGTAGGATAGCAAGGCGGTCACGACGATCGCGCCATAGAGCCCTGCGGTGGTCACCGGGCTCTTCGACGTGCCGGCGAGCACCATCACCGTGGAGATCGCGCCCGGCCCCGCGAGCATCGGCACGCCCAGCGGCATGATTCCCACGTCCTCCTTCTCGATCCCCTCGGCCTTCTCGATCGGCGTCTCCTTTTGCTGGCTACGGCGCGCCTGCACCATGTCGAGCGCGGTGAGGCCGATCAGCACGCCGCCGGCGATCTTGAAGGCGCCCAGCGTAATGCCGAACAGGCGGAAGATGACGCTGCCGCCCAGCGCGAACGCGGTGAGGGTGATGGCGCAGGTCCAGGCGCCGCGCCGGGCCATGAGGCGCCGCACGGCGGGGGCGTCTCGCTGGGTCATCGCCAGGAAGGTCGGCACGGCGGTCAGGGGGTCGACGATGAAGAGGACCGATGTGAAGATCAGGAACAGCTCCTGGAGCGTCTTCACCATCCGGTCAGAGCGCCACCTGCACGACGCGGTCCTTGCCCGCGCGCTTGGCTTCGTACATCGCCTCGTCGGCCTTGCGGAGCAGCTCGTCGGTCCCCGCTTCCGTCCCCGTCACCGACACGACGCCGATGCTGGCGGTCACGGACGGGGTGCCGCGGAACACGGTGCGGATGCCGCTCGCGAGTCGCAGGGCCGCGGCGTGGGCCACGGCGCCGTCGGTCTCGGGCATCAGCACGCCGAACTCGTCCCCGCCCAGGCGCCCCACGATGTCCGCCGCGCGCACGGCCAGCCGCATCGCGTCCGCCACCAGGCGTAGCACCGCGTCGCCCGTGACGTGGCCGTGCGCGTCGTTCACGCGCTTGAAGTCGTCGAGGTCGAGGTAGATGAGCGCCAGGGGGCGGCCGTAGCGCCGGTTCCGTCCCAGCTCCTGCGCCAGCTCTTCGGAGAACGCCCGGGCGTTGTGGACGTTGGTGAGGGGGTCATTGGTCGCGGCTCGCTCGAGCTGCGCCTGCGTCTGCCGCAGCTGCGACAGTCCTGCGATCGCGACGGCCACGACGGCCAGATACGACGCTTCGTTGAGCGTGCGAAACGTGAGCGTGGTGGTCGGCGGCAGCTGGTCGATCCCGACGAGGAACCGCAGCACGGACGTGGCCACGCCGAACACGATCCCCCACACCATGCCGTCGTGCCACGACGCGAGCAGCACCGGGATCACGTACAGCACGCCCAGGTGCAGCTCGGGCGGCGTCTTGAGGTTCAGGGCGTACACGGCGCCGATGAGCGCGACGAAGCTTGCGAGCCGCGCCGTGCGGCGCAGGGTGGGTTGGGCGGCCACTTAGAACGGCGCCTCGGCGACGTGGTGCGGGTCGTCCAGCACCAGTGCGGCGAGCGTCTCGCCGGCCGCTACCGTCGCGCGGTCCTCCGGTACGATCAGCAGCGCGTTGGCCCGGGCCATCGACGTGAGGATGCCGGAGCCCTGCGGACCCGTCAAGCGCGCGGTGAGGTCCGGCGTGACGACGGCCCGCAGGAAATGGCGCAGCTTCGGACCGAGCGTGATGGACTCGCCCACGCATACGGCCACCGTGCGGCGGAACGGCAGGGGTTGACCGAGCATGCGCCGGATCGCCGGGCGCACGAACAGCTCGAACGTGACCATCGTGCTCACCGGGTTCCCCGGCAGCCCGATCCACGGCTTGCCGCCGAGCAACCCGAACCCGAGCGGGGCGCCCGGGCGCATGCGGATGCGCCACAGCTTCATGTCGCAGCCGAGCTCGGTCAGCACGTCGCGCACGAAGTCGTGCTCCCCGACGCTCACCCCTGCGGTGGTGACGAGCAGGTCGGCGTCCTTCGCAGCGGCGAGATGCTCGCGCAGGCTTTCCTTGGTGTCTCGGGCCACCCCCAGGTCCAGAGGGATGCCGCCGGCGCGCCGGATCATGCCGAGCAGCGTGTAGGAGTTGGACGTGGCGATCTTTTGTCCCGCGAGGATCTCGTCCGACCGGTCGAGGTCGACGATCTCGTCTCCCGACCCCAGAAAGGCGACCCGCGGCGGGGGATGGACGAGGGGCCGGCCGTGGGCGATCGAGGCGAGCACGCCGAGCTGCGCGGGGCCGAGCGCCGTCCCGGCCGTGAGAGCGACGGCGCCCTGACGGATGTCCTCGCCGCGATAGCGCACGTTTTTCCGCGCGTCGCGCCCGGCGACGACGGTGACGGAGCTCCCGTCGGCCGCTTCCGTGTCCTCCTGCCGCACCACCGTGTCGGCGCCCGTGGGGAGCGGCGCGCCGGTGAAGATACGGGTCGCCTGCCCCGGCCCGAGGGGCCGCGTCGGGAAACGGCCCGCGGGCACCGTTTCGATCACGGCCAGCGTCACCTTGCGCTCGGGGCTCGCGGCGGCGACGTCGGCGGCGCGCGCCGCGTAGCCGTCCATTGCGGAGTTGTCCCAGCCGGGGAGGTCGATCGGGCTCGCCACGTCCTCGGCCAGCACCAGATCGAGCGCTTCGCGCAGCGGCCGGCGCGCCGCGGGGAGAGGCGCGACGTGCTCCAGGATCAGCCGGGCCGCTTCGGTCGGGGTCAGCATGTCAGGGTGGGAGGATCTTGGCCCGATCCCACACGAGGTTGGCCAGCGTCACGAGCCAGGCCGTGTCCGAGAAGCGGAACACCGGGAAGTCCGCGCGATAGCTCGGGGCGTCGGTCACCATGGCGACCCAGTCGCCGGGGTCGTGCACGGCCGGGTCGAACAGCGGCTCGGGGCCGGCGGCGAGGCGGTACACCTCGATCTTTGGCAGCGGTGCGCTCTTGAATCCCTCGACCAGGACGATGTCGGCGCCGTCCAGGTAGCGACGCGTCAGCGCGATCGGGTCGGACTCCCGCTCGGTCTTCTCCCACAGCACCCGCTGTCCGGGCCCCTCCATGAGCACGCGTTCCGCTTTGCCCTCGTGCCAGTGCCGCCAGCTGTCCTTGCCGCGCTGGTCGGTGTCGGCCGGATGCGTGCCGTGCTTGATCGTCATGACGCGGAACTTGCGGCGCGCGAGCTCCGCCGCGAGCGCGACCAGCAGGGTGGTCTTGCCCGCGTTCTTGCGGCCGATGATCGACGTCATCCGCGTTGCCGCCACAGGGCCTCCGCCCGCTCGAGGTCTTCCGGAGCGTTCACGTTGAAGAACAGCACGGCGGGATCGCCGAACGCCCGCACCCGTTCGAGGGGTAGTGTACCGACCCGGACTGCGGGGTGGAAGCCGATGGCCCGGAGGTCGCCGAGGGCGAGCTGCTGCTCGATCGCTGGCCCGCAGGCCGGGCCGTACACGGCGCACAGCGGCTCGACGCCGCGCCGGCCGTCGCTCTCCGGCAGGAAGGCGTCGTAGTCGCCCGCTGCGGCGCCGTCCACCAGGGCGGCGAGCAGCCCGGAGGAGACGAACGGCATGTCCCACGCGACGCACAAGACTGGCCCCGGCCCCGACACGACCGCCGTGTGGATGCCCCCCAGGCTGCCGTGGCCCGGGCGTACGTCGGGGATGGTGCGGAGATCGGGGCGCCAGGCGGGCGCGTCGGCGGCGTTGGCGACGACAAGCGGCGGCGCGCCCGTCGCCGCCTGCACGGCCTCCACGACGCGGTCGAGGATGCGGCGGCCCTCCAGCTCCATCAGCCCTTTGGGACGCCCGCCGTAGCGCCGGGCGGCGCCGCCGGCCAGCACGGCGCCGCGCACGGTCAGTAGCGCCGGCCGCGCTTCTGCTCGAGCACGACGTCCAGTCCCAGCGTGAGCGCGAAGTGGTGGAACCAGCGGGTCTCGGTGGGCGGGACCAGCGTCACGTCGGTCGGCCCGGTCACCCGGTCGAAGGTGGCGAGCACGTCGCGGGCCTCGAAGCGGAATTGATAAGCGCCGCCCAGCTTCGCGGTGAAGCCGGCGCCGAGCTGCAGGCTGGGCGCGACCCGGCGCGGGCTGTTGTCGGCCACCACTTGATAGGTGTTCCCTAAGGAGTCGCCCCCCGCCATCTCGATCGTGCTGTGGTCGAAGGCGACGAGTCCGACGCCGGCGGACGCGTACGGGCTGAGAAAGTGGCGCGGCGTCCCGCGCACGACGACGCTGCCCGCGAACGAGATCGCGCCGGTGGACTGCGAGAGCCCGGCGATGTTGCCACAGATCTGGACGCTCTTCCGGGTCGGGGGAGGGTTCGTATTGAGCACGGTGCAAGCGTCCTGAAGTGGCAGGCCGAGGTAGGCGACCTCGCCCTGAAACCCGAGCACCGGTCCCGGAAAGTAGCTGAACGCGAAGCGGAGCGCGATGCTGGAGCCCATGTCGCGCGCCAGCCGCAGCGTGTCGTAGCCCGCCGTACAGCTTCCGTTGAACGCGGGGCAGAACGGCTGGCGCGGAATCGTCCACAGGCTGCCGCCGTTCACGACGCCGGCCGCGACCGTCAGCACGAGGTTCGTCTGCGGCCCCGTCTGGGCCGCGGCCCTCCCCCCTCCCCATGGAGGCAACGTGGCCGCCGCGAGTGCGAGCCCGAGCCAGCGAGTGGGTCGGCGCATCACACCTCGAGGAGCTGGTGGTCCACCATGATGCACCGGTCCATGACGAACGGAATGCTCGCCGCCGCGGCGCGCTCGGCCGCCGCGTCGTCCACGACGCCTTGCTGCAGCCAGATGAGACGGGGCCGGGGCCGGACGCGGATCGCCTCGTCCACGACGGCGCCGGCGCATTCGCTGCGGCGGAACACGTCCACGATGTCGATCGCGTGCTCTCGAGCGGCCGCGGTGAGGGACGGGTAGCTCCGCTCACCGAGGATCACGGCGTGGCCCGGGTTCACGGGCACGATCCGGTAGCCCGCGCGCCGCAGATACTGCGCCACCTGGTGGCTGGGCCGCTCCGGCTTCGGTGACAACCCGACGACCGCGATGGTCCGCGCGGCGCGGAGAATCTCCTGTCGCGCGTCCCCCGTCATGCGCCGGGCCGGTGGATGTGGGGAGTGCCGCTTACCGCCCGCCCCACCAACACCATGCCCGAGCGCGCGGCGATCGTGAGCGCGAGTGTGGAGGGCACGCTGGGCGTCGCGACCCAGGCCAGTCCGGCGCGCGCCGCCTTGTAGGCGAGCTCGGCCGAAATGCGGCCGGTGACGAGCAGCCCGCGCCCCCGGAGTAGCTCGCGCGCGATCACCGCCGCGCCGATGACCTTGTCCACGGCGTTGTGCCGCCCGATGTCCTCGGCGTGGCACAGCAGCCGCTCGCCGTCCGTGAGCGCGGCCGCGTGGATCCCACCCGTCTCATTGTAGCGCTCGCCGCGGGCGAACAGCTCTTTGAACAGCGCCCGCAGCCGGTCGGCGGCGGCCGGCTCGCCCCGGGGCGGCGCGTGCTTCACGGTGTGCGGGTCCGCGAGGAAGGTCGAGACGGCGCCGCACCCGGACGCGAGCACGCGCTTCCGCCCTTCGCCCTTCACCGCCGCGACGCGTTCCGGCTTGACGTCCGCCCAGAAGCCCAGGTCCGTCGCGCAGGGGCGGAGCTTCACCAGGTCGTCGAGCGTCTCGATGTAGCCCTCGCCGTGGAGCCATCCCGTGGCCAGCTCCTCGAGCTGATCCGGCGTGCACATCCACGTGACCGCCGGTTCGCCGTTCACCTCGAGCCACACGGGCACTTCCTCGACGGCGGCGGATTCCGCGAGCATGCGGCCGCGGCGGCTCCCGGGCTGGCGCGCCTCCGGAGTCCCCGGGGTCCCCGGGCTCACGCCCGGGGCCATGGGCCCTGGCCCCGCCCGTAAGGGCGGGGATTCCGGATCACGGTTCACCGAAATATTCCGAGTAGATATGCGGCCCCTCCTGCACGCGCACGGCGTGCAACGTCACCGCGGGCGGCAGACGCGGGGCGATGCGCTCCCACACGTAGACCGCGAGCGCTTCACCGGTCGCGAGCCGCCGGCCGTCGGCGAACTCGGGCACGGCGTCGTTGATGACCTTGCCGTCGAGCCGCGCCGTGATCTCCTCGCGCAGCACCCGATCCAGCTCGCCCAAGTTCACGACGCCCTTGCGGTCCGCTTCGAGCGACCCCCGCACGGTGACGCGCACCTGGTAGCGGTGCTCGTGTTCGGCGGCGGCCTTCCCGAACTCGGCGGCGTTTCGCTCGGGCGTCCAATCTGCCCGCCGCACGCGGTGCGCCGCGCTAAACTCAACGATACGCGTAAGATAGCTGATCGGCATCGCTAGAACACCCGCACGGCGCTGGCCTTGAACGCGAACGCGACCGGGCTTCCCGGCGTGAGGCCCAGATCGCGCGCCGCATCCTCCGTGACCACGGCCACGAGCTCCACGCCCACGTCGGCGGTGACGTGCACGGCGCCGCCGCGCTGGTGCACCAGCCGCGTCACCCGCCCACAGAACACGTTCCGGGCCGATGACGTGAGGGGCTCGCGGCTCACGAGGATGTCGGTCGGCGGGACGGCGAGGATGGCGGGCCCCGATTTGTCCGTCAGGGCGGCGATCTCCACGTTCCCCACCCGCACGCGCTTCAGATCGCCCGGGGCGCCCACGGGGAGCTCGATGCGGAACAGGTTTTCGGGCGTGACGGGCGAGAGGCGGCCGTCGGCGAGGGCGCGCACGTCGTCCGCCCAGCGGTAGGCGTCCTCCAGCTGATGCGACGCTAGGCACACGGCGAGGGGCCGCCGGGCGCGCTCTTCGGCGAGCGCGTGGTACAGGCTCTGCGCCGCCGCGCGATCCGCCGAGCTCGCCGGCTCGTCGAGCAGCAGCACGTCCGGCTCGACGGCGAGCGCGCGCGCCACGGCGATGCGCTGCACCTCGCCGTCCGACAGCTCGTGGCGGCGGCGGTCGAGCAGCGGAGTGATCCCCAGTCGGCCCGCGACGTTGTCCACCAACCTGTTCACCTCGGTGCGTCTGATCCCTCGCACCCGTAACCCAAACTCGAGATTTTCCCGGGTCGTGCCGCGCAGCAGCACGGGCCGCTGCTCGACCAGCGTGACGCGCCGCCGCAGGGCGAGGTCGGCGGGCCGGCCATCGAGCAGCACCGCGCCCTCGGTGGGCCGCTCGAGCAAGGCGAGCAGCCGGAGCAGCGTGCTCTTGCCGGCGCCGTTGGGGCCGACGATGGCGATGAGGGCTCCGGGGGGCACGGCGAAGCGCTCGAGGTCGAGCACGACGCGCCCGTCGTAGCGGTGCCGCACGCCGCGGAGCTCAAGCACTTGCCCCCCCCCGCCCCTGCAGCACCTGCAGCGCGACGTTGACGAGCAGCGCGAGCAACAGCAGCACCAGGCCGAGCGCGAGCGCCAGTCCGAAGTCGCCCTGGCCCGTGTACAGCGCGACGGCGGTGGTGAGCGTGCGCGTCTGGCCGCGGATGTTGCCGCCCACCGTCATGGCGGAGCCGATCTCGGCGACTACGTGGCCGAACGCCGTCGTCAGCACGGCGGCGAGCGCGAACCGAGCCTCCCGCGCCACGGTCCACGCGGTGCGCCAGCGGCCCGCCCCGAGCGTCTCGGCCGTGCGTCGGATCCGCGGGTCGACGCCCTGCACCGCGGCGGCCGAGAGGGCGGCCGCGATCGGCAGGGCGATCACCACGTCGCCCACCACGATGGCCTGCCACGTGTAGAGCCACCCGAGCCCGCCCAGCGGCCCGCGCCGCGACAAGACGCCGTACAGCACCAGTCCGACCACGACGGTGGGGAAGGCGAGCGCGGTGTTGACGACGGTGAGCGCGGCCCGGCGGCCCCAGAAGGGCCGCGTCGCGAGCAAGAAGCCCGCCGGGATGCCGAGGCCGCACGCCACTGCCGTCGCCACGAGGCCGATCTTGAGCGTCAGGAGCGCGATGCCATACACCTCGGCGTCGGCCGAGAGGAGCAGCGCGAGCGCGCGCCGGAATCCCTCCGCTAGAAAGTCCATCCGAGGCCGAGCGTGACCCAGGGGTGCCACGTCCACTCGCTGAGCGGCGCGGTTGGCTCCAGGACGGGCGTTTGGTTGTACGGGTACTTGTAGGTGGCCGGGTAGGTGAGCTTCCAGCCCACCATGCGGAAATCGGCGCGCACCGAGACCCGCCGCACCGGATACCAACGGATACCCGCCTCCGGCATGACGGCGAACTTGGTGCCGAAGTCGTAGCCGCTCGTATCCCGGGGCGACCTGCCGCCCACCGCGAGGCCGAGCGCGCCGCCCAGATAGGGGGCGAAGCCGCGCCACGTCTTTTTCCCGGTGAGCACGAGCTGCAGGCCCGCGTCGGCGAGGACCACGGCGTTGTCGTACGGGCCGCTCTTCCGCGACAGCGTGTCCTTATAGGGATCGACGACGAAGCGGGTCGTCTGGGCGTAGGCGAGGCCGAACGACACGCCGATCGCCCCGCCGAGCGCCGTCTCGTAACGGAGGCCGCCGGTCCGCCCGTTCGACATGCCGACGCCCACGCTCCCCCGACTGCCGCCCAGGTAGCCGAAGGCGAGCAGCGTCACGCCGCCGCGCGGGATATCGTGATACGGCGAATGGGAGGGATCGTAGCCGACCTGGGCGGAAAGTTGGCAGGATGGAATGATGGAAAGAAGCACCCACCTTCCAACCTTCCAACCTTCCATCATTCCGCGCATCAGTCGATCTCCCGTAGGTCCCGGCCCGTCATTTCCACCGGCGGCTCCACGTCCAGCATGCGCAGCACCGTCGGGCCCACGTCGCGCAGCGCGCCGCCGTGCCGCAGCCGCGCCGGCGCGTCGTCGCCCACGATGAGGAACGGGACCGGATTGGTGGTGTGCGCCGTGTGCGGGCCGTCGGTGGTGGGATCGATCATCAGCTCGCAGTTGCCGTGGTCCGCCGTGATGAGCAGCGTGGCGCCGCGCCGCTCGGCGCTCTGGAGCACGCGCTCCAGGCAGCGGTCGACCGTCTCCACCGCCTGCACCGCCGCCGGTAGTACCCCGGAGTGCCCCACCATGTCCCCATTGGCGTAGTTGCAGAGGATGAAGTCGTGGTGGCCCGCTTCGATCGCCCGGCAGAGCACGTCCGTGACGCCGGGCGCGCTCATCTGCGGCATCAGGTCGTACGTGGCGACCTTCTGCGACGGCACGAGCAGCCGCTCCTCGCCGGGGTACGGCGTCTCCACCCCGCCGTTGAAGAAGTAAGTGACGTGGGCGTACTTCTCGGTCTCGGCCGTGCGGAACATCGTCTTCCCCTTCTCGGACAGCACCTGGGCGACGATGCGCGACAACACCATCGGCTCGAACGCCATCGGGAAGGGGAACGTCTCGTCGTACTGCGTCATCGTGACCAGGTCCACCGCGGGGCGCGCGCCGGTGTCGAAGCCGTCGAATCCCTCGGCGGCGAGGGCCCGCACGATCTGGCGCATACGGTCGGCGCGGAAGTTGAAACAGAAGACGCCGTCGCCGCTCCGGATGCGCGGCATGCCGGCGATCACGCGCGGCGTCACGAACTCGTCGGTCTCGCCCGCCTCGTAGGCGCGCCGGATGGCCGTGACGGGATCGGGGGCGGGCTCGCCCACGCCGTGCACCATCGCGTCGTAGGCGATCTTGGTGCGCTCCCAGCGCTTGTCGCGGTCCATCGCGTAGTAGCGGCCCACCACGGTCGAGACGCCGGCCCGCCCGCCGTACTGACCCAGCAGGTCGACCAGCTCCTGCATGAACGCGAGGGCCGACTGGGGCGGCGTGTCGCGCCCGTCGAGCCAGGCGTGGATCGCCACGGGCAGCTCGTGCAGGTGGCCGAGCATGATGCCGGCGGTGAGGTGCTGGTCGAGCGCGTGCACGCCGCCGTTTCCGATCAGACCCAGCAGGTGGAGCGTGCCGCCGCGACGCCGCACCTTGCCGCACAACTCCGCCACCGCCGGCAGCCGGAAGAACGCCCCCGACTCGATCGCCTGGGAGATGCGCACGATGTCCTGGGGCACGACGCGCCCGGCCCCGAGATTCAGGTGCCCCACTTCGCTGTTGCCGATCTGTCCCTCGGGCAGGCCCACCGCGAGTCCGGACGCGTCGAGCAACGTGCGCGGCGCTCTCGCCCAGAGACGATGCCAGGTGCGTGTGTCCCCCAGCTCGACGGCGTTCCCCTCCCGGCCGGGACGGAACCCCCAGCCGTCGAGCACGATGAGGACGACCGGGGTGCGCGGCCCATGCCTCTTTGCCATATTGGAGGGGATGCAATCTAGCCGGGCCCTTCGCGCCCTTCCAGTTGTCCTGTGGCTCGCGCCTACGCCGCCGCTCATCGCCCAAGCGCGTTACCGTGTGACCACCGACGGCGCCTGGTTCTACCAGGAGGCGGGCGGCAAGCGTCTGGCGCGGCTGGCCCGCGGCGCCGTGGTCTCAGGGGGCGACCAGCAGGGTGACTGGCAGGGCGTCACGCTCGAGGGGTGGATCTTCACGACGTCCGTCGGACCCACGGCGCGCGCCGGATACGACCTCGCCGTCACGCGCGCGCCGGAAGAGAACCTCCGCTCCGCGCCCGCGGGTGCCCTCGTCGGCAAGCTGCCGCAGGGCTTCCTCCTGAACCGCGTGGCCGAAGCCACGACTGACCGGTGGGTCCATGTGACGCGCTCGGGCTGGGTGGAGCAGGGCGACGTGGAGCCTGTGCCGCAGGCCGGGGAGGTCTCGGCAACCCCGGGGCATGTCACCGGGGTTAGTCCACCCGACACTACTCCCGGCGCTGCGCCCGTGGACCCCTCCCGCCTCGAGTCCGCCCGCCGCACGGTGCTGTACCGCGCGCCCGAAGGTCCCCCCGCGGGCACCTTGGCGCCTGCGGCGCCGCTGCGCGTGCTAGGGCGCTCGGGGGAGTGGACGCGCGTCCAGCTTGAGGGCTGGGTGAAGACCGCCGACCTCCACAGCGCGCCCCCCGGAGTGCTGGTGGGCGTCTCCGCCGCCGAGCTGCGCGCCGATCCGCCCCGCTACGTGGGGCAACTGGTCCGCTGGACGCTCGAGTTCATCTCGCTGCAGAAGGCCGACGAGCTGCGGCCCGAGATCCCCACCGGGGCGACGTACATGCTGGCCCGCGGGCCGCTCCCCGAGCGCGGCTTTGTGTACGTGATCGTCCCCGAAGCGAAACGGGTGCCGCTCGAGGCGCTCACGCCCCTCGCCGTCATCGAGGTCACGGCGCGGGTGCGGGCGGGGCGGAGCCGGTTCCTCGGCAATCCGGTCGTCGACCTCACCAGCTTCGAGGCCTCCCCCCAGCCATGAACGAAATCCTGCGCGAGCGGCTGTTGCGCAAGCTCGAGACGCTGCCCGACGACAAGGCCTACCTCGTGCTCGACTACGTCGAGTTCCTCGAGTCGAAGTACGCCGAGCGTCCCGCCGGCGCGGCGCCGTTCCAGAGGGTGGCGGAGACGCTGGAGGACACGCTGCGCGCCGGCCGCGTTCCGGTGAACATCATCAAGGGGACGATGGACGCGGTGGGGAAGGCGGGGAAGCTGCTCGAGCGCGTGGCGGCGGCGGGCAAGGCGGCGGTGGAGGAGGCGCAGAAGAAGAACGAAGACAAGGGCAAGGTTGAGGAACCGCCGCCCTCCCAGTAACTTTCGCCATGGGAACCTTCCGCCCCAGCCCCGCCCTCACTTTCGACGACGTTCTCCTCGTACCGCGGCATTCCACGGTGCACCCGCGCAACGTGGACGTGCGCTCCCGCTTCACCCGCGGCATCCCGCTCAACATCCCGCTCGTGGCGGCGGCCATGGACACCGTGACCGAGGCCGAGATGGCGATCGCCATCGCGCGCGAGGGGGGAATCGGCGTGATCCACAAGAACATGCCGATCGACCGCCAGGCCGCGGAGGTGGACCGGGTGAAGCGCAGCGAGTCGGGGATGATCCTCCACCCCATCACCCTCGGCCCCGACCGCCCGGTGCGCGAGGCGGTGCGGCTGATGGAGCGGTTCCGCATCTCGGGCGTGCCGATCGTGGACGACGCCGGTCGGCTGGTCGGGATCATCACCAACCGCGACCTCCAGTTCGAGCGCGAGCTGGACCGGCCGATCCGCGAGGCGATGACCCGGGACCGGCTCGTCACCGCGCCCGTGGGCACCACCCTCGACGAGGCGGAGCGGATCCTCGCGCAGCACCGCATCGAGAAGCTGCCCGTCGTGGACGCGCAGGGCATCCTGAAGGGCCTCATCACCATCAAGGACATCTTCAAGCGCCGGCGGCACCCCGACGCCAACAAGGACCAGCACGGGCGCCTCCGGGTGGCGGCGGCGGTGGGCGGCAACGCCGAGGCCCTGGCGCGCGCCCGCGCCCTGCTCGGCGCGGGCTGCGACGTGATCGTGGTGGACTCGGCGCATGGCCACTCGGAGGGCGTGCTCAAGGCGGTCGCGTGCCTGCGTGAGGCGTTCCCCGACGCGCAGCTCGTGGGCGGCAACGTCGCCACCACGGACGGCGCGCGCGCGCTCGTCGAGCGCGGCGTCGATGCCGTGAAGGTGGGTGTCGGGCCGGGCTCGATCTGCACGACGCGCGTGGTCACGGGCGTCGGGATCCCCCAGATCACGGCGATCCTGGACGGCGTGCAGGGAGCGGCCGACGTCCCGGTGATCGCGGATGGCGGCGTCAAGTACTCGGGGGACGTCGTCAAGGCGCTCGCCGCCGGCGCCGAGAGCGTGATGATGGGCTCGATGCTCGCGGGGACGGAAGAGAGCCCGGGCGAGTCGTTCCTGCTCGAAGGCCGGCGCTTCAAGGTGATTCGCGGCATGGGCAGCCTCGGCGCCATGGAGGAGGGCTCGGCCGATCGGTACTTCCAGGAAGGCGAGGTGTCGCCCTCCAAGCTCGTCCCCGAGGGGATCGAAGGGCGCGTGCCCTACAAGGGCCCGGTGGCCGACGTGATCTTCCAGATGGTGGGGGGCTTGCGGAGCGGCATGGGGTACTGCGGCGTGTGCGACATCAAGGCACTCCGCTCCGAGACCGAATTCATCCGTGTCACGACGGCTGGCCTGCGCGAATCCCACCCGCACGACGTCGTGATCACCCGCGAAGCGCCGAACTACAGCATCTAACGCCTGCGCCTTGACAGGTCCCCGGCGGCGGGCCTACTGTAGCGGCCGTTTCTCCGACGGCCGGCCTCCCCTTCCTTGAGGTGCGCATGGATCTGCTCCGGCGGAAGAGCGTCACCGACCTGCAGAACGAAGCGCTGACCGACCACAGCCTGAAGCGCGCGCTCGGCGCGCTCAATCTGACGATGCTCGGCATCGGCGCCATCATCGGGACCGGCATCTTCGTGCTCACCGGCACCGTGGCCGCCGTCAACGCGGGGCCCGCCGTGGTGCTCTCCTTCGTCCTCGCCGGCATCGCGTCGATCTTCGCCGCCCTGTGCTACTCCGAGTTCGCCTCGCTCGTCCCCATGGCGGGGAGTGCCTACACCTACGGCTACGCCACGCTGGGCGAGATCTTCGCGTGGATCATCGGGTGGGACCTGGTCCTCGAGTACGCCCTGGGCGCGGTGACGGTCGCCATCGGCTGGTCGGGATACGTGGTGTCGTTCCTGCACGACATCGGGCTCGACGTGCCGTGCGCGCTGTCGGCGGCGCGCGGCACGGTAGTCAAGTGCGCCGACGGCACGAGCGTGACCGCGGTGTTCAACCTGCCCGCGGTGATCATCATCGCCCTCGTGACTACGCTGCTCGTCATCGGCATCAAGGAATCGGCCACCACTAACAACGTCATCGTCTTCATCAAGCTCGCCGTCGTGGTGCTGTTCATCGTGTTCGCCGCACACGCCGTGAACCCCGCCAACTGGCACCCGTTCATTCCGCCCGCCGAAGGGCAGGGTCATTTCGGCTGGGACGGTGTCGTGGCGGGGGGCGGGATCGTGTTCTTCGCCTACATCGGGTTCGACGCGGTGTCGACCGCGGCGCAGGAGGCCAAGAACCCGCAGAAGGACATGCCGATCGGCATCATCGGGTCGCTGCTGATCTGCACGCTGCTCTACATCCTGGTGTCGGGGATCGCGACCGGCGTGACGCCCTACAAGGATCTCAACGTCCCCGATCCCATCGCCGTGGCCGCGGACCGAGCCGGATTGGGCTGGATGTCCACGCTGATCAAGCTGGGAGCGATCGCCGGGCTCTCCTCCGTGATCCTGGTGATGCTGCTGGGGCAGTCACGGGTCTTCTGGTCGATGTCGCGTGACGGGCTCCTGCCCCAGGTGATCAACAGGATCCATCCGAAGTTCCAGACCCCCTACATCACCTCGATCGTCACCGGCATCGCCGTGGCGTTCTTCGCGGCGATCCTGCCGATCCGGGACGCGGCGAGCCTCGTGTCGATCGGCACGCTGCTCGCGTTCGTGATCGTCTCGATCGGGGTCGTCGTGCTGCGGGTGCGCGAGCCGAACCTGCCGCGGGCCTTCAAGACGCCGGCGTACTGGATCGTGGCGCCGCTGGGTGCGATCTCGGCGCTCTACCTGATGATCCACCTGTCGCGCACCACGTGGGAGCGGCTGATCATCTGGTTCGTGATCGGGATGTTCGTGTACTTCGGATACGGGGTCCGGAACTCGAAGCTGGCGCGAAAGGCATAAAGACGTCGAGGGCATAACGACGTCGAGGGAAGACGTCGAGGAGAGGCGTCGAGGGGAGGCGTCGAGGGGAGGCGTCGAGCAGGGGATCAGGTCGGTTCAGGGGAAGGAGGCGGCGATGGTGCGGCGCGCGCGGTTCCGGACTTCTCGGCGTACTAGGCGCGGCGCTCGGGGCCGCGTGCAATAGCAGCACCAGTCCCCACCAGGCGACGCCGTGTCCCACCTACAGCGGGGGACTGTCAACCGGTGACAGTCTGTTCGGTCTATACCATCTGGTGTCGTACTGTCTCGATACCTTGCCTGCGTACGGCCCCCCGCCGGACACGGGGCACGTCACCCTCAAGAGGGTGACCCCGCTGGATTCCTTCATCGCGGTCATCGCCACCGTCGGTCAGCCACCCGAAACGATCAGCGGCACCTACACACTTCCTCCCCCTGATTCGATCCACGTGACGGGAAGCATCAACACGTCCTCAGGCTCGTCCCCCGTCGAGCTGTTGGGCAGGTTCCTGCTCCAGCGGGACACGCTCTCAGTGAGCGGTCAGCTCTTAACTCTGCTGGGCCCGCGGCCATTGTCCTTCAAGGGCGCGCGGGGGCCGTAGACTCGTTCTATGTTGAGTGCATGATGACCAACGGCGTCTCCATTCCGGCCGAGCGTGCGCGCGCGGCCCAGCAGGTCGCGGCCTTGCTCACCCCCGGGCGGCGGGTCGCCCTCACCACGCACGTGAATGCGGACGGCGACGGCGTGGGGAGCGAGGTGGCGTTGTGGCACCTGCTGACTCAGCGCGGCCTCGAGGCGGTGATCGCGAACCCCACGCCCATCCCCGAGCGGTTTCACTTTCTGCTGCCGAACGGCGCCGACCGTTCCGAGCGCGCCGTGCGGGAGATCGCGGCGGCGGACGTGGTGCTCGTGCTCGACATCTCCGACCTGTCCCGGCTGGGCGACCTGGCGCGCACCATCAAGGATTCTCACGCCGTGGCCTGCATCGACCATCACGTGAGCCGCGGCTCGCTCCCGGCGGGGCCGCGGCTCGTGGCGCCGGAGGCGGCGGCGACGGCGGAGCTGGTGTTCGATCTCGCGAGCGCGCTCGAGTGGCCGCTCCCGCCGGAGGCGGCGCGGGCGCTGTACGTGGGGCTGCTCACCGACACCGGCGCGTTCCGGTTCGCCAACACGAGCCCGCGGGCGCTGCGCGTCGCCGGGGCGCTGCTCGAGCGCGGGGTGGACCCGGAATCGATCTACGAGTCGGTGTACGCCAGCGCGCCCGAGGGGCGCATCCGGCTGATGGCCGAGGTGCTCGAGACGCTGGTGGTGGAGCCGGAGATCGGGCTCGCCTGGGTCACCGTGCCGC
>WNGL01001124.1_pt1 | contig 35124 bp, 33 predicted proteins | sample 5400591 | NCBI WGS metagenome assembly WNGL01 (sample SAMN13153377, study PRJNA577476) | soil metagenome | isolation source: 80 cm soil or saprolite under Garry oak tree replicate 1 | place: USA:California | collected 2016-06-15
CCCCAGTACAGGACGCGGGAGACCAGGACGTGGTCGCCGGGCAGCAGCGACTGGAACACCGCGGTGGCCGCCGCCATCCCCGAGCCGAACAGCGCGCAGGCGCAGCCGCCCTCCAGCGCGCCGCCCTCCAGCGCGGCCAGCAGCTGCTCGGCGTGCTCGGAGGTCGGGTTGTCGGCCCGGGTGTAGACCCGGCCCTGCCGGTAGGAGCCGTCCGGATGCTGCTCGTAGTTCGTCGACAGGTTGATCACCGGGGCCAGGCCGCCGGAGACCGGGTCGGCCTCGCCCAGGCCCTGGGCCGCCAGGGTCTCCGGTGACACGTCCTGCTGGTCCATAAGCCGATCCTGGCCCCCTATTCCGGCGCCTAATACTCCTGGGGGGTATAGTGTGCCGGACGCGCTCGGCCTGTCGCGGCGCACGCTGGCCACGATCAAGGGCAACCTGTTCTGGGCGTTCGGCTACAACGCGGCCGCCATCCCGCTGGCGGCGCTCGGTTTCCTCAACCCGCTGATCGCCGCGGCCGCGATGGCGTTCAGCTCCGTGTTCGTGGTGGGGAATAGCCTGCGGCTGCGGCGCTGGCGCCCGCCGGCCGGTCGCTGAGCCGGCCGTCCTCGTCGTCCTGGTCGATCCGCTCGATCTGCTCGATCCGGGGGCCGAGGGTGATAGCCGTGGCCGGCTCCGGCTCCGGTTCCGGCGACGGCCTGGGCGGGGCGCGGAACGGGGCCGTGAGGGCGGGCAGGATATACCGGCGGTTGCGGATCAGCGCGACCAGGGCGATGCCGCCGTAGATGGCGCACAGCAGGTAGCGGGCGCCCTGGCCGGGCAGCGCGTACTGCACGGCGAACAGCCCGAGCAGGGTGAAGGCCAGCCAGCGCGGGAAGCGCAGGGTCAGCAGCGCGGCCACCCCGAGCAGCGTCTGGCCCGCGGTCAGCAGGAATTCCTCGACCTGGCGGCCGTCCAGCACCAGCGCGGTCCCGCCGCCGCCGGCCAGGTAGGCCAGCGGCAGGCTGCCGACTAGCAGCGTCCACTGGCTGACCTTGCTGGAGATCAGGGTGCCGATCGCGTCGGAGCCCCTGCCGTGCACCGCGAACAAGATGGCCACGATGAACTCCGGCGCCTCCGATGCCAGCGGGGCCACCCACTGGACCAGCAGGAACCGGTCGATGCCGAGCTCGGTGCCGGTGCTGATGAGGGACTCGGCGAAGGGTTCGGCCGAGGCCACGATCACGGCCGCGGCGAACACGAACAGGCCGGTCACCAGCAGGCGCCGGGGACGGCGCGGCAGGTCGCCGATCCGGGCGGCGGGCCCGACCAGATCCGGCTCGGATGCCTCGGCCCGGGAGGCCTTCCACAGGTAGAAGACGAAGAAGCCGAGCAGGGCGAAGCCGAGGACCAGGCTGATCTGCCCGGACAGCGGGATCAGGAACGCCGCGATGGAGGCGGCGAACAGGAACCCCAGCTCGGTCCGGTACCCGGACTGCAGCACCAGTTCCCGGACGCCGCGGCCGGACCGCCGGGACGCCACCCACAGCGAGATGATCACCACCACCGGCCAGCCCAGGCCGAGCAGCAGCCGGTTGGATCCGGTCATGTTGGCCGCGGCGTACTGCACGTAGCCCGGATTGTGCCCGGCGGTGTAGGAGAAGTACAGGTCCACCGCGTACTCGGGCAGCACCGCGATGACGGCCAGGATGGCGATGGCCAGCGGGCCGGCGATGTCCAGCCGGGCCGCTTCGGCGGCCCAGGCGAGCAGGAAGGACGCGGCCACCACGGCCGTGCCGAACGCCGCGAGGCTGAGTGCGGCGGCCGGGTGCACGCCAGACAGGCGCAAGATCAGCGCGGGGGCGGTGAGCGCGACGCATAGCCCGATCGGCCGGCCGATCGGCCGGGCCAGCTTCGGGGACATGACGACCCTCCGGGGACGGACGCGCCACCCGACCGGAGACCAGGGGCACCCCGGCCAGGCGACTCAGCTGGCCGAAGGTCTCGCCCACCCTGGGTCGGGCCCTGCCACCGGAGAGCCACGAGGCTCTCAGTATGTCGACGACAGGTTGCCGGACTACTCCCCTTCAGACGCCGCCATTTTACCGGTCATTTTGTTGATTGCGCAACTGACAATATCTTTGTGAGACAGCTCCCCCATGGCGTAACCGGCCTGAGCAAAGCAGACTGAGACAATGCTGAACGAGTCCACGCCGCCAGGGCTGCCGGACTCACGGCTCGGCACCGAACCTACCCAGCCCCAGCTCCAGTCGGCCGCGGCCACGTTCGCGCTCCTCGGCAGCGCGCCCCGGCTGCACCTGGCCTGGCTGATGGCGCACGAGACCTCCGACGTCGGCACGCTGGCCCGGCGGGTCGGCCTCAGCATCCCCACCACCAGCCAGCACCTGGCCAAGCTGCGGCTGGCCGGGATCGCCGGACAGGTTCTGGACTCCGCCGCACATCTGGCTGGCGTCCAGGTTGTCGCTGGCGATCCACAGGCCCGCGCCGGTGGCCAGCATGTCGTCAGCGCCTAGGCCGCGGTCGCGACTGTAGTAGCCAGCCGAGTTGTCCGGCGTGACGTACAGGTTGCCGTTGGCCGGGTCCAAGCCCTCCATGCCGGGGGCGTTATAGCCGCCCGGGCCGAGTCCGTCGCAACCGTTGGTGTTCATGGAGAACCGCTCGTGCCCGCCGAAGTAGGCACCATTGGCATCGGCCGCGGTGGAGTAGAGCGAGTCGCAGCCGGTGTAGTTCACCCACGTGTGCAGCACGGAGGTCTGGGTGGCCGGGAACGCGGCGGCCGCGTCGCACAGGCCGGTCCACGGACCGTTTCCGGGGTTCTGCACGAACGGGTGGTAGCCGGTGGTGCCGATATAGACCGTCTGGTCGTCCGGCGACCAGGACGCGGCCTGGATGTAGAACGGCTCCACCGTGGCGCACTGATACGGGTAGGAGGAGTTGCTGCCGTCGAACTCCGGTGAGGTCCAGCCGGTGACCGTGGCCGAGGAGCCGCCCACGTTCAGCATGAAGATCTGCTCCCGCTGCTGGCCGCCGACCGAGGTGAAGTCGCCCTCCACCAGGTCCAGCGTGCCGCCGTGGCTGAGCTGCTGGTTGTACACGCGGGTGGCGTTGCTCACCACCCCCGGATACTGGTAGTTGCCGGAGATGTTCAGGTGCAGGAAGTTGTCGCTCCTGCCGGTGACCGGATTCAGGCTGGCCATGTACGGGTCGGTGGTGTCGCCGTTGATGCCGGTGAAGTTGCCGCCGGCCAGCAGGTGATTGCCCACGCCGACGATGGTCTGCACCGCGCCCGCGGCCTTGCTGGCGAATGTGCTGACCACGTTGCCGGTGGTGGTGTCGATCTCGGCGATGTTCTGCACCGCGGTGCCGTTGACCGAGGTGAACTTGCCGCCGATGTAGGCGTCGGCGCAGTTGCCGTTGACGAACCCGATCGTGTTGACCGTGTTGCTACTGCTGGAAATGGTGCCGTAGGTGCCCAGGACGTTGGGCGCCCAGCTCGTCACGGTGTACGGCGCGGTCGCGCTGAAACTGAAGACGTTGTTCCTGGTGTAGGTGGTGCTGCCCTTCACGATGGTGGTGAAGGTGCCCACTGCGTACATGGTGTTGCCGCACTGCACCAGCTGGCGGATCTCCTGGGTCGGATTGTCGTCGGCGGCCTTCAGGTGAGGCGTGTTGCTGACCGGCGTGGACGAGACTACGCCGGACGGCGGCTGCTCCCCGCCAGTGCCCGCCAGGGCAGCCGGCATGCCGAGAGCCAGCAGTCCCGCGGCCGTGGCTACCGTGATGAGGTATTTCCGCACTTCTTCTCCCTGTCAGCCAGGTCCCGGCCGAGCCCGGCCACTCGGCGCCGAGGTAGCGATTTGTGGTCCGTCCGACCGGAAGACGCAGGGAATCCGCATTGGTGACAGTTACTCAAATCTCCCCGAATCAAACATCCTGCCAGCCGGCAAGAGCCAGCGGATGCACCGACCTGCCAGCACCGCATCGCGAGATCAGCGCAGCGTGACCACGCCGCTCCCTTACGTTACGTCAAATTCGGACAAAATCGCCCCCTGGGTGATGGAATATGGTCGAACCTGACTATAATGTTCGGAAACTAAATTATAAGGATCTGTTTAGCAAACGTTGTCCATATAAGGGGCACGCTGAGCGTTCCGGGCCCAGGCCCGGACGCCTCGGCGGGGAGGTGGACGCGATCGATGAGCTATACGTCTGAGCCTGAAGACTTGCAACTAACCGATTACGCGGGAGTGCTGCGTCGTCGCTGGCGGGTGATCCTCGCGTGCGCCATCACCGGGCTGCTGGCGGGCGCGGGTTACCTCCATGCCGCCCATAAGGTTTACACCGCCACCGCCTCGGTGTACGTGACCGCGACCAGCGGGACCACCAACCAGGTGGCCAACGGGCGCACCACCGGTGCCGTCAACCTCGACACCCAGGCACAGATGGTGCGGTCGTCAGCGGCCGCGCTGGCCGCGGCCAAGATGATGCACGCTACGGATACCATCCCGCAGCTTCTCGACCGGGTGAGCGTGGCGGTCCCGGCGAACTCCCAGGTGCTGGTCATTAGCTGCCAGGCCTCTACGGCCGCCAAGGCCGCGAGCTGCGCGCAGTCATTCGCACAGGCATACCTGAGCTACAGCCGCACGACCACCACGGCGTCGGTGAACAGCCAGATCTCCGCCCTGAAGTCCAGGATCGCCGACCTCGAGTCGGCCTCGGCCAAGCTGACCATCGAGGCCTCCAGCCTGCCGGCCAACTCGTCGCGACGGGCGGCCGCCGAGGTGCAGCTGACTTCCGATCACAGCCAGCTGAGCTCGCTGAACAGGCAGGTCGCGCAGCTTACCGTTGCCCTGGCCAACCCGTCCGGCGGATCGATCATCAGCAATGCCATCCCGCCGCGGGGGGCGTCGAGCCCGAAACCGGCGCTCGTCCTGGCCAGCGGGCTGCTGGCCGGCCTGCTGGCCGGCTTCGTCCTCGCCTTCATCTCGGACCGCAGGCGGCGCTGGATCCGCAGGCCGCAGGATGTCGCCGAGGCCGATGTGCCGGTGCTGATGAGCTTGCCGGCGAAAGGGCCCGCGCCCGAGCTCACCATCACCGTCGCCCGTTCCCCGCTCGGCCGGGAGTTCTCCGAGCTGGCGCACATGCTCACAGGTGCGATGGGAGCTGGCCGCCATGTGATCCTCGTGTCCGGCACCACCCGTGGTCACGGCGCCAGCCTGGTGGCGGCCAACCTCGCCGTCGCGCTGTCCCGTAACCAGCCCGATGTCACGCTGGTCTGCGCCGACCTGGAGGGTTCGGTGATCCCCGATATGGTCGGCCTGCTGTCCGCGCCCGGCCTCACCGACGTGCTGTCCGGCAGCGAGCGGGCCACCGATGCCGGACGGCGGCTGACGGTGGCACCGCGGCTACAGGTGATCCCGCCGGGCTCGGACGCCGGCCTGACCGCCGAGGATATCCGCCAGGACGCTTTCGAACGGCTGCTGGACGAGCTGCGCGCCGAATCCCGGTGGGTCGTGGTCGAAGGACCTGCTGTCACTTCCCGGCCCGACATCAACACGCTGGCCCACGTCGCCGACGCGGCCGTGCTGGTGGCCGAGGTCTCCCGAACGCGCAGCGATCAGCTGCACGACGGGGTTCAGCACCTGGGCAAGATGGGCGCGGCCGTGCTCGGCGTGGCGCTCCTGCCGCCCCCGAGGGGGTCGGGCACGTCGCGGCAGATGGCTGGCTATCAGGCCTCCCTCGAGGGCTGCGCCGCCCCGCGGGAACGCCGGGAGATTCCCTACGCGAGCGGCGACGGCGCCAGGCCTGTGACCGTTGACGGCGCGCTGAACGGGGACGGCGCGGCGGACAGTGAGGCGGCCAGGGCCGGGGGCTGACGCGCATGACGCTGACCGCCCCGCACGCTGGCGCCGCCGGAACCGCCGCCGGGCCGCGCCCGTGGGCCGGGATGACGGCGCCGCGCGGCGGGCGCCGGGTCGGCCGCCGCAGGCGGTGGTTCGCGGCCCACCCGGCCTGGCCGGTGACCGCCCTGCTGGCCGGCTACCCGGTCTGGTGGGCGCTCGGGCTCGGCGATCTTTCCGTCGTCATCATGGCCGTCCCGATGATGCTGCGAATGCACGCCTGGCACCGGCAGGGCCGCCGGGTCAGGGTGCCGCCGGCGTTCGGCCTGTGGCTGATGTTCCTGGTGGTGGTGGCGGCCGGGATCGCCACCCTCGGCCTGACCGCGCCCGGCACCGTGGTCAGCCCGCTGTCCAACCGGCTGCTGGCCTTCGTCATCCGTGGCCTGACCTACCTGGCGCTCACTGTCATACTGCTCTACGCGGGGAACCTGACCGAGAGCGAGCTGCCGCGGCGCCGACTGGCCTGGCTGCTCGGCCTGGTCGGCATCTACGCCACCATCGGCGGCCTGGCCGGGGTGGTGGCGCCGGGCTTCCAGTTCAAGTCGCCGATGGCCTACGTGCTGCCGCAGGGCATGCAGCAGAACAACCTGGTCCAGGCCGCCCTCTACCCGGGCTTCTCCCAGGTCACCGACGTCCTCGGGATAACCGAGGGGCGGCCCAAGGCGCCGTTCGAGTACACCAACACCTGGGGAAACTGCCTGAGCATCCTGCTGCCCTGGCTGCTGGTGGCCTGGTGGTCCTACGGCACCAGGCGGCAGCGCAAGCTCGCCGTCGTCACGGTGGCCCTCGCCTTGATCCCGCTGATCTACTCGCTCAACCGGGGCGTCTGGGTAGGCATGGGCGTGACCGTGATCTACCTTGCGATAAGGCTGGCCGCGCGGGGCCGGGTGGCCATGCTAGCCCTGGTCTGTGCCGGGATGGCGCTGGTCGGGGTGGCGGTGGTGGCGACACCGCTGCAGGGGCTGATCACCTCCCGGCTGCAGCACCAGCAGAGCAACTCCCTCCGCGGGTCGCTGTCCCTGACCGCCCTGGACGATGCCAACGCCGCGCCGATCATCGGGTACGGGGATACCCGGCACCAGCGGGGCAGCGCGAGCTCGATCGCGGTCGGCCCGTCGGAGGACTGCCCGTCCTGCGGCCAGTTGCCGGTCGGCAGCAACGGCCAGCTGTACCTGCTCCTGGTCTGCGACGGCTGGGTGGGGACGATCTTGTTCCTCAGCTTTTTCGCCCATCTGGCCTGGCGTTACCGGCGCGACGTGACCCCGTACGGGACGGCGGGCGTGCTGGTGATCCTGCTGTCGTTCCTGTACATGTTCGCCTATGTGTCGGTAACCGCAGCACTGGAGTTCACCATGTTCTCGGCGGCCCTGCTGTGGCGCAACGACCAGTGGCTGCGGCAGGCCCGAACGGTGAGCCGCCGATGACGCCCGCGTCGGCACCACGCCGAGACCCACGCTCACGAGCGGACAGCCGGCTGGCCGGCGTGGCCCGGGGCGGGGTGCTCAACCTGGCCGGAGCCGCGGTGGCCGGGCTGGGCACGGTGGCGCTGACGGTGATCGTGACCCGGACCTTCAGCAAGGCCGCGGCCGGGGCGTTCTTCACCGCGATGTCGCTGTTCCTGATCATGGAGGCGATAGCCAGCCTGGGCACCGCGACCGGCACCGTGTACTTCATCGCGCGGCTGCGCTCACGGGGCCAGCAGCACCGGATCCCCGAGGTGCTGCGCACCGCCATCCGCCCTGTGGCGCTGGTCTCGGTGGCCGCCGCGGTAGCGCTCGCGCTACTGGCCGCCCCGGCCGCCCGGCTGCTGGCCGGCGGCCTGGGCCAGGCCGGGGCGCGGCCCGCCGACGTGGCCACCGCGCTCAGGCTCCTCGCCGCTGCGCTGCCGTTCGCCGCTCTGCTCGACACCCTGGCCGGCGCCACCCGCGGCTACCGCGCCATGGGCCCGACGGTCGCAGTGGACCGGATCGGCCGCCCCATTCTGCAACTGGCCGGGATCGGCGTCGCCGCGGCGGCCGGGAGCGCCGCCCTTCTCGCGCCCCTGTGGGCGCTGCCCTACCTGCCCGCCGCGGTCATCCTCTGGCTTTGGCTCGGCCGGATCCGCCGCCAGCGGCACCCAAGCCCAGGCCAAAGCCCAAGCCCAGCCGCCGATCCGGCGCCCCACCACGCCGACCCGCTGGGGTTCTGGCGGTTTACCGCGCCGCGGGGCCTGGCCGCACTGGCGCAGATCACCATCCAGCGCATCGACATCGTGCTGGTCGCCGTCATGCGCGGCCCCGCGCTGGCCGCCGTCTACGCTGCTGCTACCCGGTTCCTGGTGGCTGGCCAGTTCGGCAACCAGGCCATCGCGATGGCCGCCCAGCCCCGGTTCACCGAACTGTTCGCCGCCGGGGACCACCGCGCGGCCAACAAGGTGTACCAGGCCACCACCGCCTGGCTGATCCTGCTCACCTGGCCGCTGTACCTGCTCGCCGTCGCCTTCGGCCCCCAGGTCATCGAGATCTTCGGCCGCTCCTACTCCGCCGGGGCGACCGTGATGGTGATCCTGGGCCTGACCATGCTGCTGGCCACCGGGTGCGGGCAGGTCGACATGGTCCTGGTCACCGCCGGCCGGTCGAGCTGGAGCCTGGCCAACGGACTGCTCGCGGTGGCGGTCAACGTCGGGGTGGACGTCGCGCTGATCCCCCGGTACGGCATCACCGGCGCGGCCATCGGCTGGTCGGCAGCGATCATCTTGACCAACCTGCTGCCGCTGGCCCAGATCGCCGCGACCCGAAGACTGCACCCGTTCGGCCGCGGCACCCTCATCGCCGCCACCTTGTCCGTCTTCTCCTTTGGCCTGCTGCCCTGGATAACGCGTACGCTGGCCGACCACGCGGCCGTCCCTTCGCTGGCCGCGATCGCCTACGGCTGCGTGGCGATGGCGGTCGGCATGTGGTGCTTCCGGGCCGAACTCAACCTCACCTCCATACCCGGCGCCGCGCAGCTCACAAAGCTCCTCGCGCGCCGCACGGCACAACGAGCCAACCGGGCCAAACGACTCGAGGCAATCCGACCTGATGAATTGCCACCATCTGGGAGCGGTCTCATGTTCAAGGCACTAGTTGTACTTCTATGGCCAGCGGGTCTCGTCGCGATTGCGGTGCTGACGGCGATTTCCGTTAAACGATGGGCTCGCGACCGATCTCCCGTCACCGCCCCGATGAACGGGCACGGCACAACGCTGGCCTCCCGTCGCGCCGCGCGGTCCTCGATCATCGGCATGCTGCTCATCCTGACCGTCGGCGCGGTCGCCGTCTACGCGGTGATGTGCCTGCTCGGCGTGCTGGTGACGCACGGAGGGCCGTCTATCGACAAGCCCATCTACACCTGGATGATCCATCACCGGGTGCACCTCATGAAGGCGGTCATGGAACGCCTCACCAAGATGGGTAACACGTGGACCACCTGGGGCGTCGCGGCCGGCGCGGCCGCCTGTCTAGCCGCGTTCTACCGTCGGCAGAAGTGGCTGCCCCCCGTCGTCCTCGGCGCGGCTATATTCATCGATCATTACCTGACGCTGGCGCTGCGGCACACCTTCCACCGGCTGGGCCCGCCGGACAGCCCGCTGGGCACCTACCCGTCCGGCGGCTGCGACCGCGTCATCGTGTTCTACGGGCTGATCGCGTACCTGATCTGGCGCGAGGTCAGCGGGCGCCGCAGCACCGCGGTGTGGCTGGCGGGGGTGGTCACCGCGCTGGGGTTCACCGAGGCCTACAGCCGCGTCTACCTGACGTTGCACTGGTTCACCGACGCGATCAGCGGGCTGATCTACGGCGGGCTGATCCTGGCCGTGTTCATCGCGACTATCCGGCTGGTAGCCGGCCCGGCCCGCACAGTGGTAGCTAGACCCATGATCGGCGAGCCGGCGATGTCCGGCCAGCGCTCCCCGGCACCGCGGTGACCGCCGTCGGCGACGCGCGGGCCGCCCTCGGCGACGTCTCCGCGGTGCTCTGGCCGCCGCCGGCCGCCACGTCGCCGGCCCGTGGCCGGCTGGGCGGGCGGGCCCGGCCCGGCGACAGGGACTTCATCGTGCTGCCCTCCGCGGCCCGGCCCCGGGTGCTGGTGCCGTCGGCCCGCCGGGCCAGCGCGGCCGCGCTCCGGCGTTACGGCGAGCCGGGCTCCCTCACCTCCTGGGCCGGCACCCGGGGGCTCGCGCTGGCCCTCGGCGCCGGCGCGGCCAAGGTCGGTCTCGGCGGTCGGCTCCGGGTAAGCGCGGAACCCGGCGCCGACACCATCGAGACCTACCTCCGCCTCGTCCTCGGCCGGGACGTGCTGATCAGCACGCACCTGGGCGCGGCCAGGGCCAACCGCAAGCCGGTCCTCCAGCTGCTGACCCCGCGCGGCGAGCCGGTCGGCTTCGCCAAGATCAGCGTCAATCCGCTGACCCGCGACCTGATCCGGGCCGAACGCGCCGCGCTCGACGCCCTGGCCACGCAGGACCTCCGTCACCTGACCATTCCGCGGGTGCTGCACCACGGGCAGTGGCGCGGCCGCGACGTGCTGATCATGACCGCGCTGCCGGTCTGGCGCCGCCGCAAGCCGCTGCGCCCCGGCCAGCTCGCCGCGGCCATGACCGAACTCACCGCCGTCGGCGGCCGCGGCCGCGGCCGCCTCGCCACCAGTGAATATCTGACCCGGATCAAGGCCCGCCTGGAGGCGGCCCCGCCCGGGCCGGACCGCGACGCCCTCGCCGTCGCGCTCGGCAAGCTGGCCGGGGCCGATCCCGAGCTCGGCTTCGGGGCCTGGCACGGGGACTGGACCCGATGGAACATGGCGTCGACCTCAGCCGGGCTCCTGCTCTGGGACTGGGAGCGGTTCACCCGGCCCGTTCCGGTCGGCTTCGACCGCCTGCACTACGGCCTGCAGACCGCCGTGGTCCGCCACCGCCGGCCACCCCGGGACGCCGCGGCCGAGTGCGTGGAAAACGCGGCCACGACCCTGGCCCCCGTCGGCGTCCCGGCCGCCGAGGCGCAACTGGTCGCCGTCCTGTACCTGGCCGAGCTGTCGGCCCGTTACCTGGCCGACCGGCAGGCCGAGGCGGGCGCCCGGCTCGGCCACCCCGGCACCTGGCTGATCCCCGCGATGGAAGAGGAGATGAGGAGCCTATGACCAGGACCGTCCCGCCGGCCGCCCGCCGCACCGCGCACGTCGTCTCGGTGAACGCCGGCCGGCTGACCCACCAGGCCCGGATGCTGCCTGGCTTTCTGATCGTCGGCGCGCAGCGCTGCGGTACCACCTCGATGTACCGCACGCTGAGCCAGCACCCGGCCATCCTCAAGGCCGTGCTGCATAAAGGGGTGCACTATTTCGACACCGGCTACGACCACGGCCTAGCCTGGTACCAGGGCCACTTCCCGCTCCGCGCCCGCGCCGCCGCGGTCCGCCGCGCCACCGGCGAGACGCCGCTGGCCTTCGAGTCCAGCCCGTACTACCTGTTCCACCCGCTGGCCGCGGCGCGGATTCACCGCGACCTGCCCGGCGTCAAGCTCCTCATCCTGGTCCGGGACCCCATCGAGCGCGCCTACTCGGCCCACGCCCATGAGCTCGCACGCGGCTACGAGACCGAGCCGTTCGAGCGCGCCCTGGACCTGGAGGACCATCGACTGGCCGGCCAGGCCGAGAAGATCATCAGCGATCCCGGCTACCACAGCCACAGCCACCAGCACCACGCCTACCGGGCCCGCGGCCGGTACGCCGAGCAACTGGAAAGGCTGGAGGATCTGTTCGGCCGTGACCGCATACACGTGGTGGACAGCGGACTGTTCTTCGATGATCCCGAACGGGCCTACGATCACGTCCTGGCGTTCCTCGGCCTGCACCGCCACGGCAACCCCGTCTTCGAGCGGCACAACGCCCGCCCGCGCTCGCCCATGCCCGAGGCCCTGCGGGCCAGCCTGGCCGACTACTTCGCCGCCTGGGACGAGAAGCTCACCGGCTGGCTCGGCCACCCGCCGTCCTGGCGCTGACCAGCAGCCGCACCGCGAACGGCAGGTCCTCGACCAGGTACCGGCGGAACAGCCGGCGCGGCTCGCTGAGCAGCCGCCACGCCCATTCCAGCCCGGTCCTCTGCATCCACTCCGGCGCCCGCGGCAGCGCCCCGGCCGCGAACGGGATCGCCGCCCCGCAGCCGACGAACCAGGCGCCGGGCAGCCGGGGGGCGACCGCGGCGATGACCTGTTCCTGCTTGGGGAATCCGAGCCCGACGAACACGATGTCCGGGTGGGCTGCCTCCACCCGCCGCCGAACTTCGGCCAGGTCGAAGCCGGGCGCCGGCGCGTCAGTGCCCGCCACCTGGAGCCCGGGCGAGCGGTCCGCCAGCGCGGCGGCGGCCTGCTCGGGCACCCCAGGGTCCCCGCCGAGCAGGTAGACCGACCAGCCGTCGGCCGCGGCGGCCGCGCTGAGGGAGAAGATCAGCGAGGCCCCGGTGACCCGTTCCGGCAGCGGGTCGCCCTGCAGCCGGGACGCCCAGACCAGCGGCATCCCGTCCGCGACCACGGTCGAGGCGGCGCGGATGAGTTCGCCCGCCTCGGGGTCCCGGCTGGCCTGCCGGCAGATGTCCACGTTCGGCGTGACCACCCGGCCGCCCTCGCCGTGCTCCAGCTCCGTGACAATTCGCGCCACCACTTGCTCCTCGGTCAGCGCGTCGAATTCCAGACCTGCTACCACAGGCATGAGCCACCTCCTGATAAGTCGGGAGTCGGGTTGAAGTACGGATCCCGCGCCATCGACCGGAAGACCGCCAGCGCCGCCGCGTCGCCGCCCAGCGAGTAGCTCCCGGCGGGCCCCTGCCCGGCCGGGCTGGCGTCGAAGTACAGCACCGCCTTGATCTGCCGGTCGCCGGTCACCACCTGCTGCGCCGCCCGCAGCCACCGCGCCCGCTGCCGGTCCCCGAAGCTCACTGGCACCCCGAACTCCCCGATCATCACCGGCTTGTCGTGGTGCGACGCCCAGGCCAGGAACGGGCCGGCCGTCGAGGCGAACGACGCCTCGCTGCCGTAGTCCGGATAGGCATCCGCGCAGACCCAGTCCACCTGGTCGTCGCCCGGGTAGTAGGCGGCCGCCCGCCCGTCAGCGAACCCCGCCGCGGTCGGGCACCACACCCACGCCGCGTTCCGCACCCCGGCGTCCGCGAAGATCCGCCGGATGCGGTCCCAGGCCCGGACGTAGTCGGCGCCGGAATGCACCTGAGCACGCAGGTTCGGCCGGTCCATCTCCCACCGCCACTCCAGGAATACCGGCTTGCCCAGCGCCTTGACCTGCAGCGCCCGGGTCCGGATCCACGCGTCGTCGGCGCCGGAGCCGATCTGGAGGGTGTCGGCGCCGGCCCAGGAGATCAGCAGCATGCTGCCCTGGTCCAGGAAGGTCAGCGCGCTGGCGGTGGGGAACCTCGCCTGCCACTTCACGTAGGTGTGCACGATGCTGAGCCTGCGGCCCAGCTGCTGCTGCAGCGAGTTGACCGCGTTGATCTCGTTGACCTGCGTGAACACGTCCGGGCCCACCCATGCGCCGAAGTACGCCCCGCGGGTCGGCGGGACCGGCGCGAGAGCCGGGTTCACGCTGGTGGTCACCTGCGGCGCGGGGGTAAACGGACGTGGCGACGATGAGAACGGACTGGTCACAACGACGGCTACCACGGCGGACACGACCACGAGGGCCAGGGCGAGGAGGATTCTGCGATTCACCGGATCAGATCCCGTGCCCGTGCGCGTTGAGCTGCCGCAGCACGACCTCACCCGGCACCACCCCTGACGCGACCGCCAGCGCGAACGGCACCCGCCGCTCATGCCAGTTCCGGCGCACGGCCCGCCACGCCCACCGGCAGGCCTCCCCCCGCCGCCGCAGGCAGGCGTAGGCGAACGAGAGCTGGGCGTACACCCGCGCCGCGCCGGACCGGTTCTCGGCCAGTTCCGGGTGATGGGCCAGCATCCACAGCAGCGAGTCGGCCTTCGCCTGCCACTCGCGGGCATAGTGCGAGGACGCGTGCCACACCACGCGCACCAGCGGCTGGTCCACGTGCACGATCGGGTGCCGCCGCGCCGCCCGCAGCGCCAGGTCCCAGTCCTCGTTCTGGCTGCCCGGGATGGTCTCGTCCACCAGCCCGATCCCGTCGGCCAGCGCCGCTCGCCGGGCCAGGTAGGTGGACGAGTGCACCATGACCATCCGGGACCGGAGCAGATCCTCGTGGCTCACCTCGGCCCGCCCGGCCAGCCGGGGATGGGTCGTCCCGGCGCAGTCGACCAGGATCCCGCAGCTGGCGAACTCCGCTTCCGGCCGGCCGCGCAGCGCCTGGACCTGGGCGCGGAGCTTGCCCGGCAGCCACTCGTCGTCGTCGTCGCAAAACGCCACCAGGTCGGTGTCCAGCCCGGCGATCCCGCTGTTCCGCGCCCCGGCCAGGCCCGGCGTCCTGCCGTTGACGGTCACCGTTACCCGGTCGTCCGGGCCGGCCGGGCCCGGGTCGGGTTCGGCCTGGTCGTAGACGACCACCACGCGCACCGGCCCCGGGTAGTCCTGCGCGAGCACCGCGGCCACCGCGCCCCGCAGCGGTCCCGGCCGGTCGCGCGTGGGTATCACCACGCCTACCGATGGCCATCCGGTCATGACCTGGCCCCCAGGTATCCGTATCCGGCCAGCAGCGGGAGCGTCAGCGCGGTGACCGCCCGGCGCTGCGCGGGCGGCATGTCCGTGCGCCACTGCTCGTCGAGCGTGATCGGGATCCTGCCGGCGGCGAACCGCATGGGATTACCCGAGACGCTGTGCACCGGGTCCAGCTCGGCCCACCGCGCTCCGTCCTCGGTGCCGAGAAACGAGCACTCGGCCGGCTCCGGTAGTGCGGCGAAGCCCGCGATCCGGTCCACGGTCGCCTCCGGCGCGCCGGCGACGTCCTCGTACCGCAGCCTCATAACCGGGCAGTCCAGCCGGGCCAGCAGGTGGAACGCCGCGTTCTGCCCGTTCCACTGCGCCGCCGACATGGCCGGCGAGTACCGCGTCATGTAGCTCTCCCGGTCGGTGTCGGGCCGCCGCACCTGCCGGCTCCACGAGTAGGCCACCGCCCGGCTGTCCCGCACCAGGTGCAGCACTCGCAACTCCACGCCGTCCTGCCAGCGCAGACAGTGCGCCAGCGACGGATGCTTGCTCGAGTCGATCACCAGCTCGCACCCGCTCGCCTCGGCGATCGCCGCGTACAGCCGGGCGTAATAAGAGGTGTACTCCTGCAGCGCCGGGCGCAGCCTGGCCTGGACCTTACGCCTGGCCAGCGCCGGGATGTGCCGGTTCCTGTCCACCCGGGCCCGGAGGGCGGCGATGCGGCCGGGGTCGACCTCACCCCTGTGATCCCAGCCGCCGAAGGCCGTCTTGCCGACCTGTTCCCAGAACGGGCAACGTCCGAACGGCGCGCCGCAGCCGCACCGCTCGCCCTCCGTGATCCCCCTGTCCCACAGGTGGACGAGCTCACCGACCGCGCAGGCCCCGGGCAACTGACCGGCCAGCCGCTCGACCAGCGTGCTGCCGCTCCGGCCCAGACCGCCGACATAGAGCACTCTCACCACAGGCGCCGCCTAACTGTACGGGAGGAAGCAGATCCCGGCGTGCCCGCTGACTCCGGCGCACCGGTTGGAGCCATCGAGGTTGTCGCTGGCGATCCACAGGCCCGCGCTGGTGATCTCCATGTCGTCCGCGCCCAGCCCGCGGTCGCGGGTCGGATTGAACGTGAGCGCCCCGGTCGTGGGACTCAGGCCCGCCATGCCGGGCGCGCTGATCGCCCCCGGGCCGGCGAAGTCACAGCCGTTGGGGTTGCTGGCCCACCGCTCGTGCCCGCCGATGTAGGCGGTGGAGGTGTCCGCGGCGGTGGAGTAGAGCGAGTCACAACCGGTGTAGTTGATCCACAGGTGGGACACGCTGGCCTGGGCGGCCGGGAACGCCGCCGCCGCGTCGCACAGCCCGGTCCGCGGAAACGAACCGGTCGGCTCGTTGAACGGGTGGTAACCCGTCGTGGCGACGTAGACCTTGGAGTCGTCCGGCGACCAGGACGCCGCCCGCACGTAGAACGGCTCGACGGTCGCGCACGGCTGACTGAACTCAGCCGAGGTCCAACCCGTCACGGTCGCCGTGGTACCCGACACGTTGAGCATGAAGATCTGCTGCCGCGGCTGCCCGCCGACCGAGGTGAAGTCCCCTTCCACCAGGTCGAGGGTCCCGCCGTGGCTCAACTGCTGGTTGTACACCCGCGTCGGGTTGGACGACACCCCGGGGAACTGATAGTTACCCGAGATCGACAGGTGCAGGAAGCCGTCGTCCCTTCCGGTGGTGGTGTTGAGGCTGGTGAAGAACGGGTTCGCCGAGCTGCCGTTGATCGAGCCGAAGTACCCGCCAGTGAGCAGGTGGCTGCCTACGGTGAGTAGCGTCTCCACCTGCCCGCTCGCGCTGTGCGCGAACGAGGTGATGACCGCGCCCGTGCTGGTGGACACCGCCGCGATATTCGTCGCCGCGGTGCCGTGCACCGAGGTGAACTTGCCGCCCAGATACGCCACGGAGCAGTCGGGGCTGAACGCGATCGAGTTGACGGTGCCGTTCACGTTCGGGTTCCACGACGTCACCTGGAACGGCGAGGTCGCGGCGAAGCTGAACACGTTGTTCCGCGCGAACACGGTCGAGAAGCGCTGGATGGAGGTGAAGGTCCCGACCGCGTACATGGTCCCGCCGCACTGCACGAGCTGGCGCACTTGCTCGGTGGTGCCGGTCGTGGCCAGCTGCGGCGTCCCCGACGCCGGGGTCGACGACACCGGCCCGGTCGCCGCCTGCGCCGGGACCGCGGCCCACGTCGCGGCCAGCACGGCGGCCGTTGATACCAGTCCAGCTCGGGCCCTGCGGCCCAGCCGAAGACGATTCATGACGTACCTCCCCATGTCGGCATATGGCGCGCTGCTCCCAGAACCGGAGTGCTGCTCCCGGGTTGTCTGCTTGCCGTGACACCTCTCGATTCGCTCAGTAAGCGCCACGTCCCTTGACCACCGCGGCGCATGTCTTCCACAGGATCTGCAGGTCCAGCGCGAACGACCAGCTCTCCACGTAGCGCAGGTCGAGCCGCTCCGCGTCCTCCCGGCTCAGGTCCGACCGCCCGTTGATCTGCCACAGCCCGGTCATGCCCGGCTGGACGATCAGCCGCCGGCGGACGTCGCCGCCGAACTTGGCGGCCTCCGCTGGCAGCGGCGGCCGCGGTCCCACCAGGGACATCTCGCCCAGCAGCACGTTGAACAGCTGCGGGAACTCATCCAGCGACCAGCGGCGCAGCCACGTCCCGGTCGCCGTCACCCGCGGGTCCTTGCGCATCTTGAACATCAGTCCGTCGCCCTCGTCCCGAGCGAGGAGGGCCTCCCGGCGCTGCTCCGCGTCGGTCACCATGGTGCGGAACTTGAGCACGGTGAACGGCTGCCCGTCCTTGCCGATCCTGGTCTGGTTGAACAGCACCGGCCAGCCGTCCGTGACCGCGATGGCGATGGTGATGAAGATCAGCAGCGGGCCGAAGACGCCCAGCAGCGCGGTGGCGGCCGCCTTGTCGAAGACGTTCTTGACCGCCCACTTCACGCCGGTGATCTCGGCGTGGTCCACGTGCAGCAGCGGCAGCCCGGCCACCGGCCTGATCGTGGTCCGCGGCCCGGCCACGTCCATCAGCGCCGGGGCCACGCACAGGTCGGTCCCTTCCTTCTCCAGCTCCCACGCCAGCCGGCGCAGCGCAACCCCGTCCATCTCGGGGCAGGCCAGCACGGCCACCGTGTCCGAACAAGTCTCGCCCGCTGCCCAGGCGACGTCTCCGAGGCCGCCGGTCACCGGGACGCCCCCGACCTCGGTCCGGCCGTGGCTGTCGGCCAGGCACGCGCCCACCACCTCGAGCCCGTGATGGTGGTCCCGGCGCAGCTGCGCGATCAGGTCCGCCACCGCGCCGGAATGGCCCGCCGCGGTCACCCGGTGCATGCACCCGCCGCGCCCGCGTCGCCGGTGCAACTGCTTGCGCATCCCGTAGCGGGCGGCGGTGTCGATGGCGCACAGGACCGGTATGGCGATCAGCACATAACCGCGGGCGAACTCCAACTTGAAGGCGTAGGACACAAGCGCGATCGCGGCGGTGAGGCTGACCGCCGAGTTGATGACCCGCCGGTACTCCTCGGAGCCCAGGCCGATGAAGCGCTGATCATAGCCGCCGGCCAGTGCGACCCAGACGATCCAGGCCAGCGGCAGGCCCGCGGTCGCCGCGACGTACAGCGAATGATCTGACACGCCGTTGAACCGGCCGAGCAGCGCGATCAGGCCGGCCAGCAGCCCGCACGCCACGTCAACCGCGACCAGCTGCCACTGGTAATGGGCCACCCAGGTGAGCGGTCGGCGCCGGATTGGTACCCGCCGCCGCCGGCTCCAGTCCTGCCGCTCAGATAGCGCCATAACTAACCCTTCTCCGATGAGATACCTCAGAGACACGGACTGGTTGCGCCAATATTACACAAAATTCACCGTAGTTGTCCGATTAGAGCATAATTGTCACCGAAGGTCCAGGCTGGTCCCTCGCGGACTGCCTCCCCGCTCACTCCGGCTCCCCGAGGTCACTCCGGCGAAAACCGGTACGGGGTTCGGCCGCCGCGGGGTGATGATGGGGCCCGGGGAGCTCGCCCGGTAGCTGAGTCCCCGGTGACGAGCACCCCGGCGATCACGAGCACCCCGCCGGCCAGGACGGCCGCGGTCGCCCGCTCGCCGAGGAAGACCATCGCGCCCAGCACGCTGACCACCGGCTCCAGGTACAGCAGCCGGCTGATCCTGGTGCTGCCGCCGCGGACGATCGCGCGATTCCACAGCAGCATCCCGGCGACCGTGCTGCCGAGGGCGAGGAACAGCATCTCGCCCCAGGCGGGCCGGGACAGCCGCGGCGGCCAGATGGTACCCACCATCGCCAGGTACGGCATTGCCCCGGCCACGCTCGAGGCGGCCGTGGCGGACACCGGGCCGTACTTCTCGCTGAGCGGGCGCAGCACGACTGTGTACCCGCCGAACGCCAGCGTGGCCAGCAGGACGAGCGCCGCCCCGGCCGCCACCCGGGTCCCGCTGCCCGGCGACATCGCGGACGGCCCGGCGATCACCGCGATCCCGGCCAGGGCGACTCCGGTGCCGAGCACGATACGAAGGCCCGCCCGTTCGGCGAGAAAAACCAGGCCGATGACCAGGACCCAGACGGGTTCGGTGGCCAGCAGCAGGCCGGCCGAGGACGCCGGGAGCCACTGCAGCCCGACCGTCACCGGCAGGTTGTACCCGACCATGCCGAGCAGGCCAGCGGCGATCAACCGCGGCAGGTCGCGCGCGTCGATCCGGCGCAGAGCCGGAACGGCCCACGGCAGCAGCACGCCGGCCGCGAGCAGCTGGCGCAGGGTCAGCAGCGGCAGCGGGGCCAGCTCGGACACCAGCGAGCGGGTGGCGACCGGGGCGAGCCCCCACAGGCACACGGCGATCAGGCCGGCCCCGATACCGCCCGGCCGCACCTTCGTCCCGGTCGCCCGTTCATCCACCGGACCAGCATGATGTAATGCCCTTGTGCAGTTCAACACTTACACGTCGTCCGGCGCGCACATCGCCGCCGCCCTGGTGAACGACCCGATGACCGACGCGGCGGCGGTCGGGGCCCTGCTGGCCGGGTTCGACGTGGAGGAGCCGGTGCCGAGCGAAGCCGAACTGGCGGACCTGCGAGCCTGGACCGCACGGCTGCGGTCCGTGTTCGAGCCCCGGGCCGGGGCGGAGCGGGCCGAGCTGGTCAACGACCTCCTGGTCGAGTCGGACTGCCGTCCCCGGCTGCTCTCGCACGACGGGCTGCCCTACCACCTGCACTACCGGCCGCTGGCCGGCGACCTCGCGGCCCGGGTCAAGGCGTTCACCGCGGCCGGGCTCGCCTACCTGATCGCCGAAGGCTGGGGCGGCCGGCTCGGCCGCTGCCAGCGGGAGGGCTGCGCCACCGCGTTCGTCGACACCTCGCGCAACGGCACCCGCCGGTTCTGCAGCGTCCGCTGCGCCAACCAGGTCAACGTCAGCAACCACCGGGTCCGCCGTCAGGCCCGGTTCTAGAGCGTGAATCCGATCTGAAGCCGGCCCGCGGGTGGCCTGAGGGAAGGTCCAATTCCGGCCGCCATCATAATGCATGCATGTATAATGATAGCGTGGTGAGCATCCAGGTCCGGGACGTCCCCGAGCAGGTCCGGGACACGCTCGCGCAGGTGGCCCGGTCGCGGGGGCAGTCGATGCAGGCGTACCTGCTCGCGCTGCTGGAAGAGGATGCCCGCCGGGCGCGGAATGTGATGCTGCTGAAGCAGGTCCGCGAGACCGGCGGCGGCTACGTGGCCGCCGCCGGCGAGACGGCCGGGGAACTTGACGCGATCCGCGCCGAACGGGATCAGCGGAACACCGGTGACGCGTGATCGTCGTTGACGCGGCGCTCATGGTGGACGCCTTGACCGACGACGGCCCGGCCGGGGATGCCGCCCAGGCTGAGCTGGCGATTGACCCGCACTGGACGGCCCCGGAGCACCTGCGGGTGGAGGTCACGTCGGCGATCAGGGGCAGGTGGCTGGCTGGCAAGCTCAGCGACGAGCGCGCCGACGCGGCCGTGCGCACCTTGAACCAGCTCACGATCGGCTACGCGGCCTGGAATGAGCTGGCCGGGCGGGTCTGGGAACTGCGCCACAACGTGACGCCCTATGACGCCGCCTACCTGGCGCTCGCCGAGGCGCGCGGCTGCCGCCTGGTAACGACGGACGGCAAGCTGCGCGACTGCCCGGGACGGCGCTGCGACGTGCATGTCGTCACGCCGGGCCGCTGACGAGCGGGATCGGTAGCTCCGGCGCTCACGCGTGCGGGCCGACGGCCACGGGGCCTACCGTCAGTGTCGGAGTGGCCTCCATGACCGCGCCCACCAGGGCGGCCTCGTCGTCGAGCTCGCAACGTTGCCGGGCGGTCAGCTCGCGCAGCGGTTCGACGGTGATGGCGAGCTTGCGGCCGGAGCGCCGCTGGTGCCAGACCCCGCCGACCACGCCGTCGACCAGCAGGACCGGGTAGTTCCCGGCCTGGCCCGACGGGGTGAGCGCGCGGGCGGCGGCCGCGCCCGGGTAGAGCCGCTCCCGGGGCTGGCCCGCGACGACGTACGGGTCGAAGTAGGGCAGCAGGCGGACGCCGCGGTGCGGTTCGGACGGCGTCCCGGTGTCGCCGGCACAAGTCCAGGCCGACTCGCCGTCCAGCTCGACGCACTCGAGCTCGGATGCCAGCTCACCGAAGAGGGCGGCGGCGTGCCGTGGCGGGACGCCGATCCACCTGGCGAAGTGCGCCGGGGTGGCTGGGCCGTAGGCGTGCAGGTACCGGGTGACCAGGGTGCGGAGGGCCGTCTCGCCGTCGGCGGGACGGAAGCCGGGCAGCCAACGGTGGGGGTTGGTGTAGGTGACCTTGCGGCCCCGGCCCGGGCCGAAGCAGAGCACCCCGCGGTGCGCGGCCGTGCTGGTGAGCTGGCGCCAGCGCGGCCACTTGTCACCGAAGGCGTCCATGGTGCGCTCGACCGCCCACGGGCCGGGCCGGCTGGCGAGCGCGTCGGTCAGTTCGTCGACGGTCAGTTCGGCCTCCAGCGCCTCCCCGATGGCCGCGATGACCTCGTCCGCCTGACCGGGGGTGAAGCGGACGCCCTCTGGGTGGATCGGTACCGGTGACGGCAAGGCCGACAGCGCCGCGGTCCACATCGGCAGGTCGGCGGCTGGCAGCAGGTGGACGGTGCCGCGGGGGCCGAACGTCTTGACCAGGGTGCGTTCCTGCCAGAGCGCGTGCTGCACGTCGGCGCGGGTCGCCCCGGCGATCCGCCGCCCGATGGAGAGCTCGGCCGCGCTGAGCACCTGGGCGTGCGCGCCGCAGAGCAGGCCGGCCACGCCGTCCGGGCCAAGATCGGTGGCCGGCTCGGCCAGCGCGTGCCGGGCCATCCGCCGGGCGGTGACGCCGCTCCAGGTGAGGGTGGCGGTCATGGAGGCGCATTCTACGAGCCCACGGTCTCGGGGAGCTTGCCGGTCGCGCCGAGCTTGTAGGCGATGATCATTCTCTGCTGGGACGGGACCAGGGAGACGCCCGCTCCGGCGATGACGTAGTCGCCGTCGACCGCGACAGGGGCGTTGGAACCGGCCGACAGCGGGGTCTTCAGCAAGATCTTGCCGGTGCCCGTGTTCAGGGCGAAGAGGTCGCCACGGAACGTGGTGGTGAAGACGACGTCGTTCGTCACCGTGGCGGCGCCGTACGGCGAGGACGGGAGCGGGGTGTCCCATTCGACCGCGCCGGTGTCCTGGTTGACCGCGACCATCGGCGGTAACGCTCCGGGGCCCGCCTCAGGGCTGTCGGCGCGGGGAGCGGGATCGGCGGCGGCCGGGGGCGGCTGCTGGTGGCCGAGGGCGACGGCGCCCACGACCAGGCACGCGAACGCGGCGACCTGCAGGACGGCTCGCCCCCCGTGCGGCAGCGACTCGCCGAACAGCACGAACCCGGCCGCGATCGGGACCGCGTTGGTCACCATCGTCGCGGTGCCGGCCGCGGTCAGCGCGTCGCCCCGCTGGTAGGCCCACTGCAGGACGCTCGTCCCGATCGCGTAGGCGACGATGAGCGTGATCAGCGCGAGCAGCCACACCCCGCCGTAGCCGATGAGCTTGGCGGAGATGTCGCCGTCGGCGAACAGCAGGCCGGCCGCCAGCCCGAGCGACGCGGCCCGGCCGAAGCGGGTCGGTATGGCGATCAGCAGCGCCGCGCCGGCACCGCAGGCCGCGAGCCAGATGATGATGCCGATCGCCGTAGGATGCTGATCGGACTCCGCGGTGTCGACCAGCGACAGCGCGAGCAGCACCAGCCCGGCGACGGCCAGGACGACGGCGACCTGCTCGCGCCGGGCCAGCCGGGACGGGTGGCCGCGCGCGGTCCTGAACGCCAGGACGGCGACGCCGGACGCCGCCACGGCCTGCACCAGCGCGAGCGGCGCCAGCCGCAGGGCCGCCACGTACATCAGCCAGCCCGCGCTCTCGGCCCCGAACGCGACCAGCCAGCGGCGGTCGCGCAGCAGCACCTGGACCGACCGGAAGGGACGCCGCGGCGACAGCGGCGGCAGCCTCGCCGCCGCGTCGTGCTCCAGCGAATAGGCCGTGTTGGTGACCAGCGTTGAAGCGAACGCGAGCGTCAGGCCTATCCAGACGGGCGGCATCCTGCGAACGGTACCATCCGGCCGGGCCCGCGCCGGGAGTGGGCGCCGTGGGCTCGGCCGGGGCCGCGGCTAGTTCGCTACCTGGGGGAAGGCCGCCGGGCTGCGGTGGCCGGCCTTGTCGATGGCACGCAGGCCGAACTGGACGTTGTCCTTGGAGATGTTCAGCGTGACCGTGGTGACGTTGCCGACGCCGATCGCGCTGGTCCAGTCGGGACTGGTCGTCTCCCGCATCACCACCTCGTACCCGGCCAGGTCGGCCTCGGTGTTGGCGTCCCAGCTCAGCGTGGTGGTGTTGATGCCAGAGAAGCCGTCGGGCGGCGTCGTGTGGATCTGCAGGTTCTTGGGCGTACCCGGATTGGTCGCCAGCGCCCACAGGGCCGCGCCGTTCACCCTGGCCACTCGGGCGATGTAGTCGAAGTCCACGAATTGCGGCAGGTCACCGAACTGCACGCCGTTGATGACCTCGACGTCCCGGTGCTCGTGGTTGAAGTTCTCCCGCGGCTCGGTGAACCTGGCCGCGGGGTAGCCCTGCTGCTGGAACGAGAGGTGGTCGCTGCCCCGCAGGTACCGGTCGCGGCGCCAGATCACCCGGATGTTCATGCCGGTCAACCCGGACGGCGCCACGTCGGTGACGAACCGGGCCAGCTGGTGCGTCATCCCGTCGTTCTCGCCGCCGACCGACTGCATGACCGAGATCTGCGCCGGGGTCACCGCGGTCGGGATGCCCTCCACGAACAGCCGCACGGTGTGCGGGTCCGGCCGGGTGCCGTCCCAGGCCTGGCTGGCGCCCACGATGTCGTTGCTGAACATGCCCTGCACGTCGTGGCCGGCCGCCTTCATCTGCGCCGCCATGTGGGCCGAACCGTACAGGCCCTGTTCCTCCCCGGCGACGGTGGCGAGCACCAGGGTGCCGGGGAACTGGCGGGTGGCGAACAGCCGGGCGAGCTCGAGCACGACCGCGACGCCGGAGCCGTCATCGTCGGCCCCTGGGGCGTCCTTAGTGAAGTCCAGCACGTCGGTCACCCGGGAGTCCAGGTGCCCGGTGACGACGTAGAACCGCTCCGGGGACGCGGTGCCCTTCAGCGTCGCGATCACGTTGGTGATCGTGGTCGGCACCGGGATCCGGGACGAGACCGGCTGCACGAACGTCTGCTTCTGCACGGTCATCCGCCCGCCCGAGGAGGCCGCGAAGGACTGCATCTGGCTGAACACCCAGTTGGTGGCCGCGCCGATGCCGCGATTCGGGTCGGTCTGGCTGGACGCCGTGTGCCGGGTGCCGAAGCTGACCAGCTTCAGGATCGTCGCCTTGATCCGGTCGGGGTCGATTTCGCGCAGCATCGCACGCAGGCCCGGATCGGGTGCCTGGCGGCTGAGCGCGGGGTCGGTCTCGGCCAGGGCCGTACCGCTGAGCAGGGGCGCCGCGACCGCGGTGACGGCCGAGGCGGACAGGAACGCGCGGCGGGTAGAGCCAGCGCGGCTCCGAACATCCTTGTTCTCCATCCCCCAAATCATGGCCGTCACTTGTCAGATGTCAACAACTTCGCGACTTTTGCCAACAGCTGCTCCCGTTCTAGGGCATGGCGGGAAAACCGGGCCCGTTCGGGATCGTTGGTGAGGACCCCGGCCAGAGCAGGCCGTAGGGGGCCGCGTGACCTCCGTGACCGGAGGTCGCGGTCTGCTAACGATCTTCGGAACTAACCCCACATACGCACATATATCGGTGTTACGGTCCGGAAGTCTTACTAGTTGAAAAAGTCATGGTTTGGTCACGCCGGGGGGTACCGGCGACCGCCGGGTGGGGATGTCGGGCGAGGTCTGGCTGGCGTACTTCGCGGGCGGACGGACGGCACCTCCCTCCGTGCCTCTCTCCTTTACTCTTGTGTGAGGCGCAATGGCGGTCAAGCGTCCGGTCCGCTCGCGGCCCATCAGGGTGTTCCTGATCAGCATGTTCGCCGTGCCCCTTGTCTCCCTGCTGGCGCTGTGGGGTTTCGCGGCGAGCATCACGGTCAGCAGCGCGATCAGCGACCACAAGTACAACACGAGCGCGACGGCCATCGCCTCGGGGGTCAGGTCGCTGACCGTCGAGCTGCCCCAGGAACGGGTGCAGTCCTACCTCTGGCTGCTCAGCGGCGGGACCAGCTCCAACGCGTCCATGCTGGCCACGCGGAAGGCGGTGGACAAGGGGATCCCGGTGGCCCGGGCCGCGCTGGGCGCGGAGCAGAGCCAGCTGTCCGCCGCGTCCAGGTCGGCGCAGAGCGCCCTGTTCAACCAGATCGCGCGGCTCGGGAAGATCCGGGCGGCCATCGACGCCGGCACGATGAGCCCGTCGGCCGCGTTCGCGGCCTACAGCACCATCGTCGACGACCTGTACAGTTTCTTCGACTCGGCCATCCAGGACCGGGGCGCCTCGCTGACCGGGATCTCGGTCGGCGCCGCCGACTCCGGATACGCGACCGAAATGGCCGGGCGGGAGGCCGCGCTGGTGGGAGGCGCGTTTCTCGCCCGCGGCCAGATGAGCCCGGCCGTCCGGCAGCAGTTCGCCGCCAGCGCGGCGAACCGGCACCAGCTGATGAACGAGGCCCTCGCCCTGATGACGCCCGACCTCAGGGCCGGCTTCCTGAACCTGCAGGAGAAGTCGTCGGCCTACCGGCAGTTCGAGGCCATGGAGAGCCAGGTCCTGGCCAGCCCAGGACCGGTCACGGTGAACGCCGGTGCCTGGGCCAAGGCATCGCTCGGGACGCTGGCCGCCTTGCAGAACGTGGAGACCGCCAACGGCAACAAGCTGACCGCGAAGAGCGCGGCGCTCAGCAACCGGCTGGTCCTCGAGGCCGTCCTGGTCGGCGGCCTGGGGCTGGCCGCCGTAGTGGCCTCGGTCTTCCTGCTGCTGTGGTTCGGCCGCAAGGTGACCAGGGACCTGGGTGGGCTGAACGACAGCGTCCGCGGCATGGCCGACGAACGGCTGCCACGCGTGGTCGAGCGGCTGCGGCGGGGCGACGACGTGGACGTGGCCGCCGAGTCACCGCAGCCGCCCACCAGCAGCATCGAGGAGATCTCGCGGATCGCGGAGTCGTTCGGCACCGTGCAGGCGGCGGCCGTCTCCGCCGCCGTCGACCAGGCCCGGCTGCGCAAGGGGGTCAACCAGGTCTTCCTGAACATCTCCATGCGCAACCAGTCCCTGCTGCACCGGCAGCTGGGAATGCTCGACTCGATGGAGCGGCGGACCAGCGAACCGGGCGCGCTCGCCGACCTATTCCGCCTCGACCACCTCACCACCCGCATGCGCCGGCACGCCGAGGGCCTGATCATCTTGTCGGGCGCGGTGCCCGGCCGCGGCTGGCGCGACCCGGTGCCGGTGGTGGACATCCTGCGCGCCGCGGTGGCCGAGGTCGAGGACTACGTCCGGGTCGACGTGACCAGCGAGTCGGACGACCTGGTCGCGGGGAGCGCGGTCAGCGACGTGATCCACCTGATCGCCGAGCTGATCGAGAACGCCGCGGCGTTCTCCCCGCCCAACACCAGGATCGAGGTCCGGGCCGAACGGGTGGGCACCGGCCTGGCCGCCGAGGTCGAGGACCGCGGCCTGGGGCTGTCGCCCGACAAGCTCGACGACATCAACGCGCGGCTGGCCAGCCCGGCCGAGTTCGACCTGGCGCACAGCGAGCAGCTCGGGTTGTTCGTGGTCAGCCGGCTGGCGGCCCGGCATGCCATCAAGGTCTCGCTCCGCCGGTCGGTGTACGGCGGCACTACGGCCGTGGTGCTGATGCCGTTCGGCGTGGTGGTACGGCAGGAAGAGGCCAGCCGGGCGGCTCCCTGGGACGGCCGGCCGGCCGAGGGCGGGCCGCGGTCGCTGACCGGACGGCACCGGCTGCCGCCGTCGCCCGCTGTCGCGGCACGACCCGGCCCGGGTGTGCGGACGGGGGAGGCGGAATGGCCGATGGCACCGTGGGAGACCGGGCCGATCACGATGCCGTCGGAGGCCGCGGCGGCCGGACCGGCGCCGGCGTCCCCGGGGCCGGCGGCGCCCACGCCAGCGGCGCCCGCGTCGGGTAGCCATCTCGGGATGCCGATCCGGGTGCCGCAGGCCAGCATGGCGCCGCAGCTGCGCGACCAGCGCGGCGCGGACCCGCAGGACCCGCGGGACCCACAGGGCCTGCAGGCGGCCGAGGACGATGTGCCCTGGTTCGGCGCGCGGTCGCCCGAGGCGACCCGCAGCATGCTGACGATGATGCAGCACGGGTGGCGGCGCGGGCGGATGGACGATCTCGACGACCCCGAGGGCGTGCCGGGTATGGGGACTGACTGAGAGCGAGGTGGGGGAATGGCACAGACTGACACGACCGGACAGCTCAGCTGGCTACTGGATAATCTCGTCGATCAGGTCGAGCACGTCCAGCAGGCGCTGATCCTGTCCCGGGACGGGCTGATGGTGGCGGCGTCACGGGGTCTCACGCCCGAGGACAGCGAGCACCTGTCCGCCCTGGCGGCCGGGCTGCAGAGCCTGGCCCGGGGGGCCGGCCAGCACTTCCGGGCCGGACAGGTGCGGCAGACCATCATCGAGATGGACTCTGCCTTCCTGTTCGTGATGGCGGCCGGCCGGGGGACCTGCCTGGCCGTGCTGACCGCCGCGGACGCGAACGTGGGCCTGATCGCCTACGAGATGGCGATGCTGGTGCGGCGGATGGGCAAGTACCTCGCCACCGAGCCGAGGTTTCCTGACCAGGAAATCGCCGCGGAGTGACCAGGCACGACGGTTCTGGGGACCGCTGGTTCGACCGGGACGCCGGGCCGGTGGTCCGGCCCTATGCCCTGACCAAGGGGCGGACGCTGCCGAGCGGCGGGGAGTCGTTCGACCTGATCGACGTGGTGGTCGCGACCAGCGACCGGATGCCGGAACACTTCCGGCCCGGGCCCGAGCACCGGCGGCTCCTGAGCCTGTGCCGCCGGCCCACGCCGATCGTCGACCTGACCTCGGAAATCGACCTCCCGCTCGGGGTGGTGCGAGTCCTGCTCGGCGACCTCATCAGCGAGGGACTGGTCCGGGTCCTGTCCACGCAGAAGCAGCCGGCAACCGATCAGCGACTGCTGAGGATGGTGCTCGATGGCCTTGAATCACTCTGACGGCGCGCCGTCGACCGCCAAGATCCTCATCTCCGGCGGCTTCGGCGTGGGCAAGACCACCCTGGTCGGCGCGATCAGCGAGATCAGGCCGCTGCGGACCGAGGAGCCGATGAGCGACCGCAGCGTCGGCATCGACGACACCCGGGGCGTGGGTGCCAAGACCACCACCACGGTGGCCATGGACTTCGGCCGGATCAGCTTCCCGTCGCGGCTCGTGCTCTACCTGTTCGGCACGCCGGGCCAGGAGCGGTTCTGGTTCATGTGGGACGAGCTGTCCATCGGCGCGATCGGCGCCGTGGTGCTGGCCGACACGCAGCGGGTGGCCGACTGCTTCGCCTCGATCGACTACTTCGAACACCACGGGATGCCGTTCATCGTCGCGGTCAACTGCTTCGACGACGCCCCCCGGTTCCAGCCGGATGACATCAGGATCGCGCTCAGCCTGGACCCCGGGGTACCGATCGTGCTGTGCGACGCGCGCGACCGGGACTCGGTCAAGCACGTGCTGGTCAGCCTGGTCAGGTACGTGATGAGCCGGAGCAGGCGGCCGGACCGGATGAGCCTCGGCGGCGCGGGATTAGGTGCCGAGGTATTTGAGGACGGCTAGGACGCGGCGGTGGTCGGTGTTGGTGGGGGGGAGGTCGAGCTTGAGGAAGATGTTGGTGACGTATTTCTCTACCGCGCTGGGGCTGACCTTCAGGGTTTCCATGATGCCGGTGTTGGAGCGGCCCTCGGCCATCAGCTTGAGGACCTGCTGCTCGCGCGGGGTGAGGCGGTCCAGGGGGTCGTCGCGCCGGCGGACCAGGAGCTGGGCGACGACCTCGGGGTCCAGGGCGGTGCCGCCGGCCGCCACCCGGCGCAGCGCGTCGAGGAAGTCGCGGACGTGCGCGACGCGGTCCTTGAGCAGGTAGCCGACCGAGCTGCTCGCCTCGGAGAGCAGGTCGGTGGCGTAGCTCTCCTCCACGTACTGGGACAGCACCAGCAGCGCCACGTCCGGGAACTGCCGGCGGATGACCAGGGCGGCCTTGATGCCCTCGTCGGTGTGCGTGGGCGGCATCCGGACGTCGATGACGGCCAGCTCCGGCCGGTGCTCGGCCACCGCCTTGAGCAGCTGGGCGGCGTCCGGCACGGCCGCGACGACCTCGAAGCCGCCGTCGGTGAGCATCCGGGTGAGCCCGTCCCGGAGCAGCACCGAGTCCTCGGCGATCACGATTCGCATGGCAGCTCCGCGGTGATGGTGGTGGGCCCGCCGGGCGGGCTGTCGATGCTCAGCGTGCCATCCACCGCGGCGGCCCGCTGGGCCAGGCCGCGCAAACCCGTACTATCGCCAGCCGAAGGGACAGCCCCGCCGCGGCCGTCGTCGGTGACGACGATGCGCAGCCGGTCGCCGGCCTGGGTCACGGTCACCTCGGCCCGGGTGGCCTGGGCGTGCTTGACCACGTTGGTAATCGCCTCGGAGACGATGAAGTAGGCCACCGCCTCGACGCCGGGCGCGGCGGGCTCCGGCACGTCCACCCGCAGCCGGACCGGCAGCGGGGCGCGGGCCGCCAGGCCGGACAGCGCCGCGTCGAGGCCGCGGTCGTTGAGCACCGCCGGGTGCAGGCCGCGGATGAACTCGCGCAGCTCGGTCAGGGCCAGCACGGCCTCGTCGTGGGCCGCGGCGATGGCCTGGCGGACGGGTTCGGGTTCGGCCTCGAACCGCTCCCGCGCCATGCCCAGGTTCATGGCCAGGGATACCAGCCGCTGCTGCGCGCCGTCGTGCAGGTCGCGTTCGATCCGGCGGCGTTCGGCGTCGGCCGCGGCGACCAGGTCGGCACGGCTGCGGGCCAGCGTCTCGACCCGCAGCGCCAGCGCCTCGCGGCGGCCGGGCCCGAGCAGCGTCCGGGCCAGGCCCTCATCGGTCCTGGTCACCCACCCGGCCAACGGCGGCACGACGGGAAACAGGGGAACCAGCAGGCCCCCGGCCAGGCCGGTGAGCACCGCAAGCAGGTGGTACGCGAGCTGGTGCCAGGTGCGCCCGAGGGGCCGAACGGGCGCCGGGATCTCCGCCCCCAGCGTCGCGCGGAGCCGGGATCGTTGCATGGCGCTGAGCCCATGCACCACCCACGGGGTCAGCGCCATGATCAGCAGGACTATCCCGACGTACACGACGACGTGCTCCCAGTCATCCGTGCCGGTCGCCAGGGTGAACAAGGTCACGCCCCAGATCACGATGAGCACGCCGAGCAGGACGCCGCCGGCCAGGCCGGCGAGCAAGCCGGCCAGGGCGTTCGGAATCGCGCGCCAGGTCATGAGGTCACGGTATAAGGGGCTTCCGGCCGGCTGGTATGAGGCGATCCTGCCGAACGGGTGGGGTTTTCCCCAGTCCGGACAGGCTGAGCGCCACAATTACAGACGCCCGCCCGTTCGGCACTGTGGATTCCATGATTGAGATCAGCGAACTCAGCAAGCGGTACGGGCCTACCACCGCCGTCTCGGACCTGACGTTCACCGTCCGGCCCGGTACGGTCACCGGCTTCCTCGGGCCGAACGGCGCCGGAAAGTCCACCACGATGCGGATGATCCTCGGGCTGGACGAGCCGACCAGCGGCTCGGTCACGGTCAACGGCCGGGCGCCGCGGGCGCATGCCGCGCCGCTGCACGAGGTCGGCGGCATGCTGGACCCGCGGGCGGTGCACCCGTCCCGCAGCGCCTACCACCACCTGCTCGCGCTCGCCCAGACCACCGGCATCCGCCGGTCCCGGGTCGACGAGGTCATCGACGCGGCCGGGCTGCGCTCGGTGGCGGGCCGGCCGGCCGGCAAGTTCTCCCTCGGCATGGCGCAGCGGCTCGGCATCGCCGCCGCGCTGCTCGGCGACCCGGCCACCGTGGTCCTGGACGAGCCGGTGAACGGGCTTGACGTCGAGGGCATCCGGTGGATGCGGGGGATGCTGACCGAGCTGGCCGCCCAGGGCAAGACGGTCTTCGTCTCCTCGCACCTGATGAGCGAGATCGCGCAGACCGCTACCCGCCTGATCGTGATCGGCAAGGGGCGGCTGATCGCGGACACCAGCGTGGCGGAGTTCATCGCCTCGGCCGCGCCTGCCTCGGTGCGGGTGCGCAGCTCGGACCAACGCGGGCTGGCGACGCTGCTGCAGTCGCCGGACGTGACCGTCAGCTTCGCCGACGACGGCGCGCTGCTGGTGTCCGGGCTACTCGCCGAGCGGATCGGCGCGATCGCCGCCGCGGCCGGGATCGCGGTGGCCGAACTGTCCACGGAACAGACGTCGCTGGAAGACGCCTTCGTCGACCTGACCAAGGACGCGGTGGAGTACCGCGCCGTTTGCCTCGAGGAGGAAAAATGAGCACGCCGCGGCCGGAGGCCCAGGCCAATTCAACGCTGCATGTGACCCAGGCCCGGGTGATGAAGTCGGAATGGACCAAGCTGCGCACCCAGCCGGGCGCGCTGTGGTCGCTGCTGTCCGCGGTGATCCTGGTCGTCGCGTTCGGCATCCTGTACAGCCTGCTGCGGGTGGCGCGACCGCCGCACGGGGCGGCGGCGGCCGCCTCGTTCGACCCGACCTCGGTCAGCCTGGCCGGGGTGCAGCTCGCGCAGGTCGCCGCCGGGGTGCTCGGCGTGCTGCTGATCACCAGCGAGTACGCCACCGGCCTGATCCGGACCACGCTGGCGGCGGTGCCGCGGCGGCTGCCCACGCTGTGGGGCAAGGCGGCGGTGGTGACCGGCGCGGTGGTCGCGGTGAGCGTCCCGGCCGCGGTCGCGGTGTTCCTGGCCGGGCAGGCGATCCTGGGCCGCCAGCACCTGTCGGTGTCGTTTGGTGCGCCGGGCGTGGCCCGCGCGGTGATCGGCGGCGCGCTGTACCTGGCCGTGGCCGCCCTGCTCGGCCTGGCCCTGGGCGCGCTGCTGCGGAGCACGGCGGGCGGGATCGCGGCGCTGTTCGGCCTGCTGTTCGCGGTTCCGATCCTGGTCGGCTTCCTGCCGGGGAGCCTGTCCGACGAGATCGGCAAGTACCTGCCCGGCGCGGCCGGCCTGGCCGTGACGTCGGTGCACCCCGATCCGGCGACGTCGCTGGCACCGTGGACCGGGTTCGGCGTCTTCTGCGCCTACGCGCTCGTGCTGCTGGGTGTCGCCGCGGTGCGGATGCGGCGCGGGGATGCGTAGGTTCTCAGCTGGTCGTGACGGCCAGCGGCTCGCGGGTGGCCCGCCCCGGATCCGGGGGCGGGCCGGCCGGGAGGGTGAGCACGACCCGGAGGCACGAGCACGTTCATCAGCAGGTTGTCGACGGCGCGGCGGAGCAGTTCCTCGTCGCCGACCGTGCCCAGGCCGGCCTCGACCCACCCACGGTGTGAGTGAGCGGCAAGCTCCGCCCCGAGGTCTGGGACGCTTGGCGCTCCGCGGCCGCCCCGCAAAGTCAATGAGAGTGGCGCTCTACCGAATCTTTCGGGTAGAGCGCCACGTTCATTGAATTCGGAAGGCCACCGCGCTGGGGGTGAGGGGCCTGGGGTGAGGGTGGTACGGGCGGATTACTGCCCCGGTGGGTTAGGCGGCGGAGCGGAGGCGGGGGGTGCGCATGTTGATGAGGCTGCCCAGTTTGTGGGTGCGCTCGTCGTGGCCGATCTGGCGGAGCAGGTCGGCCAGGCTCCCGTACTGGCCGTACTGCGCCGCGTAGACGCCGGGGTCGGGCTGGGTCTCCAGCTCGGGGTGCTCGGCCACGTAGGCCATGTACTCGTGCTCGGCGTGGTCCTCGAAGTCGGCGTTGAGCCGGTAGCTCCATTCCGGGCGGACCACGAAGAGCAGCCAGGACACGTGGTAGAAGAAGAACGCGACCAGCCATGGCGCCAGCCGGTGCAGCAGGAACGATTGCCGCAGGCCGCGGCGCTGCACGAGATCCTGCAGGATCAGCAGGTGCCATTGCTCGTTGTCCTGGTCGGCGCGGGACTCGACGATGCGCTCGAACACCCGCCGGGCCAGCGCCGACCGGCCGCGGTAGCGGGCCAGCGTCAGGTAGCCCATCCGCTCCCAGGCCTGATAGGGCACCCGGGCGATGAACTCCAGCATGGTGAACTTGACGATCGTCCTGGTCCGGCCGTAGGCCAGGTCCATCCCCCTGAACAGGGCCCCGGCCAGCAGGCTGTACCGGAGCCGGGGTGCGTCCAGCGTTTCCGCCTGCGCGGTTCTGAGCTGACGGGAGTTGAGTTTGGGCGGGCCCGCCGGGATCTCGGGGCGGGCGGCAACAGTGGTGAGTGTCATGGCTTCAATGCTGCTGTCACCGGTGCTGCCGCCGCGTCGTCCAGACGCGGGCTCTTGCCGTACTCCGCAGGAGGTAACCGGCGTACCGCGGACGCGGTAAGCGGGATTACACCGGCGGGCGGATGACGAACCGGCGGGATCCGGCCTACGGTGCTGAGGTGGACTGGGGTTCGGTACGACGCGTAGACATTGTCCTGGCGGTGCTGGCTGGAGTAGTGCAGATCGGCGGCACGGCGCTGGTGGCGCGGCATCACGCGCACGTCCGGACTCTGGATGTGTACGGGTACCTGCTGCTGGCCGCGGGGCCGGTCGCGCTGGTCGCCCGGCGCAGGCAGCCTGTCCCGGTCCTGATGCTGGCGTTCGCGAGCACGCTCGGCTACGTGCTGCTCGGCTACCCCGGCGGCCCCATCTGGATGGGACTGATCGTGGCGTTCGGCACCGCGCTGATGAGCGGCTACCGGATCGCGGCCTACGGCTCGCTGCTGGCCGGCTACCTGGGCTTCCTGTGGCTGCCTGTGCTTACCGCCGCTGAGCCGATGCCGTCGGCCTGGGCCGCGCTTGGGCTCGCGGCCTGGCTGCTGCTCCTGCTGGCCGGGGCCGAGCTGATCCGCAACCGGCGGGCCTTCACCCAGGCCAGCAGGCAACGGGCGATCGAGGAGCAGCGCTCGGCGGTCGAGACGGCCCGGCGGCAGGCGAGCGAGGAACGGCTCGGCATCGCCCGGGACCTGCACGACGTGGTGGCGCACAGCCTGTCGCTGATCAACGTGCAGGCGGGGGTGGCGCTCGAGCTGATGGACGCCAGGCCGCAGCAGGTCAGGACCGCGCTGACCGCGATCAAGCAGGCGAGCCGCGAAGCCCTCGTGGACGTCCAGTCGGTGCTGGACTCGCTGCGCCGGCCCGACGAGGAGGTGCCGCGCGCGCCCGCGCCGAGCCTGCGCGACGTCGAGGAACTGGTGCGGCGGGCCGAGGCGACCGGGCTGTCGGTCGACGTGCGCGTCACCCCGCTGCCCCTGCCCCGCGGCGTGGACGCGGCCGGGTACCGGATCGTGCAGGAAGCGCTGACCAACGTGGTGCGGCACGCGGATGCGTCGAGCGTGCGGGTCCGGATCGGGCCGGACGACGGCGACCTGCTGATCGAGGTCGAGGACGACGGGACCGGTCGGCCCGGCCCGGCCCTTCGCGCGGCGGCGGAAGCGGGATACGTGGCATGACCGAGCGTGCCGCGGCACTGGGCGGACAGCTGACCGCCGGGCGCGAGCCCGGCCGCGGGTTCGGGGTGCGGGCCCGGCTGCCCCTGGAGCCGGGATGATCCGGGTGCTGCTAGCCGACGACCAGGCCCTGGTCCGGGCCGGGTTCGCCGCCCTGCTGGACGCGCAGCACGGCATCGAGGTGGTCGGCGAGGCGGCCGACGGCGCGGCCGCGGTCCGGCTGGTGCGGGAACTCACCCCGGACGTGGTGCTGATGGACATCCGGATGCCCGGCCTCGACGGGCTGCAGGCCACGCACGAGATCGCCAGCGACGGGCGGCTCGCGGGCGTGCGGGTGGTCATCTTGACCACCTTCGAGCTGGACGAGTA
>WNGL01000949.1_pt1 | contig 35081 bp, 27 predicted proteins | sample 5400591 | NCBI WGS metagenome assembly WNGL01 (sample SAMN13153377, study PRJNA577476) | soil metagenome | isolation source: 80 cm soil or saprolite under Garry oak tree replicate 1 | place: USA:California | collected 2016-06-15
ACTAATCCGTCGATATTCCTCCGACACAGTCGTCATCAGACTAACGACATCGTAATCGCCGGTTTTCATTAACTGATCCAAGGCGATTGCACTGTCTTTTCCTCCGCTCCACGACATCACAACTGGTGTTTTCATTATTCGCGTCCGATTAAAACCGCACCTTCATTCCCGCGTAGGCCGCCGTTCCAAGATTCGGGAATCCAAAAACTTCGGCGTAATGCTCGCCAGTGAGATTGTCGATCCTGCCGAAGATCGACAGGTGTGGGTTGACTTCATATTCGGCCGCAATGTTAACGAAGCTGTAGTCTTCGATGTCGAAATTCGGTCCGCCGAAATTCAGTTCCTCGCGCGCATTCACGAACTTAGCTTCGACGACTGTGCGCAGTTTTTTCCACCAAAGATACGAAGCCGAAACATAAATTTCGTTGCGCGGGCGTCGCGGCAGACGCGCGCCTTGCGGCTGCGAAATGTCCGCCGATGAAGTTTTCTCCGCGTCCAGATAGGTGTAGCTCGCGGTGAACACAAGATCGGCAATCGGTTGCGCGCGTAACTCTGCTTCGAGCCCTTGCGTTTCGGCTGCGCCGAGATTGAGCGTCTGGAAAAGACCGTTAAATCCGATCACGTTGGAAAGATCGTTGTGAAAATAAGTCAGACCGACAGCGACGCGATTTTTCCACAGTTCCTGCCTGATGCCGATGTCCCAGCCCAAGTCTCGTTCCGGTTTAAGTCCAAAATTATTTCCGAAAATTTTGTCCTGACTGCTTGGTGGGCTGAACCCGGTTCCCACGCTCGAATGTAACGTTGTGTTTGTCTTGTCGATCTTGTAACTGCCGGCGAACCGATAAGTCCAGACACCGCCGAACTGGTTGAAATGATCAAAGCGGCCACCAGCAACGAAGATCAAATTTTCGATTGGCATCAGAGTCGTCTGCAGAAAACCGGCGATCTCCTCAGTGTGATCGCTGACAAACGTCGGCTGCGGACCGAATGCTTGCGTAACAAATGGCCGCTCCTGGCCTGCCTCAACCTTGCTGTAGAACAAACCGCTGGTGAGTGTGAGCCACGATGTTGGGCGCAAATCATTTTGATAATCAATTTGTGTTCTTACGAAAAGCGCCCGGGTGGGACCAAGGAAGCCATCCTGGTTGGGATTGTTCACCTGTCGCTCGTGATCGTAATCGAAAATCAATTTGTGCTCCCACCAGTCGGTCGCTTTCCAATCGATGTGTGGACCGATTAACCATCGTTCGGTGAGGAAGTGATCGATGGGACGCGGATCGAAAATCGTGTTTGGATTTCCAGTATCGCTCAGCGAGTAAGTGAACAAGCTGCCGATCCGCAACTGATCGTTCGGCGACCAGCCAATATCCGCGACGGCAGCTGTGTTTCGATAATTGTTGTTTGGACGCGCATTATCCGTGTCGAGCCGGCTGGCACCTATCGAATAGTCCAAATTGTCGATCTTCCCGTCGCTCTCGGCCCATTCGCGAAAGGTGTCGTACGAGCCGCCCTCAGCGCTCAGCGTAATGCCGGGTGGACCTTCGCCTTGTTTCGTGAAAATTTGAATGACGCCTGCGAGAGCGCGCGGCCCGTACAGAGTGCTCTGCGGCCCGCGCACGACCTCGATCCTGCCGATATCGTCCGTAGTGAAGTCGGCAAAATTAAATGCGCCCTGCAGACCTTGATTGATGGGAATACCATCGAGCAAAACCTGCGTGTGTTCGCTGCGTAATCCGCGCGTGAAAACCGACGTCAATTGACCCGCCGTTCCGGTTTGGACAACCGATAGCCCAGGCACTTCGCGAAGCGCATCGCTCACGCGTTCGATTTGTTTTTGCTCGAGATCTTCCGAGCTGATCACGCTCACGCTTGCCGGCGATTGCTCTAGCGGAATATCGAAACGCATCGCAGAAACGACGACCGGCTCGGATTGCGCCGTTTCTTCCTCATCCGTGGGTGTCGATCTTACGGCGTCCTGCGCATGAATTGCGGGCGCCGCGAGCGTCAAATTGAGAATTAAAAACCAAACTGGGCGATTTCGCATACAAGTTTCCTCCAACTCAGAGAGTCGGACTTGTATGCCCAGCTACTTCATAGATATCAGCCTGTTGCTGAATTGCGGCTGGTTTCACAACGAAACAATTCTCAGCAACCGACCAACTTGCGGAAGTAGCTGGGCGCATCGCCCAGCTCTCATTCTTCTTTTTGCGAAGAAGTTTTTTCGTCTCGCATTCGCGGGACGAATGAGGTGGACCGGACAAATATTCTGGCTCCTGGCTTTGCCTTCTTCCCGCCTTCACCCCCGAAAACTTTCGAGGATTGGCCCATGGGGAAGTCGTATCCAGTTACAGCAGCGCAACTGCTCCCGATTCTCACGGGATTTCTTGCGCCGATCCACTTTTCCAAGCTCGCAAAGAACGTAGCAACGGCATCCTGCCGATGATCACGGGTTCGAAGCCCGTGCCACGACTAGGGACTTGCGCTCGGCGAGTCAAGATTTATTTAATCAACCAAACCGTGTAGTGGCGGCTGTCCCCAGCGGCAGGTCCCTGGATCGCGCGTGAGGACATGCGCCTCTACACCTAAATGTAATTGTGGCCTCTTCTGCTCCCAGTTTCGTTATCACCGGTGGCGCTGGTTTCATCGGATCGAACCTCACGCTGGCGTTGCAGGACAAATTTCCGGACGCGCGTCTCACGGTGATCGACGATTTCCGCTCAGGTAATTTCAAAAATCTCGTCGGCTACCGAGGCGACTTCGTCGCGCAAAATCTAGCGACGCTCGATTGGCACGCGCGATTCGGCGAGGAAAAGTTCGATGCAATTTTTCATCTCGCATCAATCACTGACACGACCAATCATGACCAGTTCGAGCAAGTTCATGACAACGTGGAAAGTTTTCGCCGGATTTTGAATTTTGCGCGCCCGACAAAGACACGAATCACCTACGCCTCCTCGGCATCCACCTACGGTGCCGTCACAGAGGCCAGCGTCGAATCAAACGGCGCTGCGCCAGCGAATGCTTACTCGTTTTCAAAGGCAATCATGGACAATATCGCCAGGCGCGCTGCTGCCGAGTTCCCCGATTGGATCATCATCGGCTTGCGTTACTTCAACGTGTACGGGCCGCGCGAGGCGCACAAGGGCGTGCCGGCGAGCATGGTTTATCATCTGGCGCAACAGATGAAAGCCGGCCAGCCGCCGCGCATTTTCAAGCATGGCGAACAGAAGCGGGACTTTGTTTATGTGAAAGACGCCGTTGAAGGCAGCATTCGAGCGCTCGATGCCCAGACCAGCGGAATCTATAACCTCGGTTCGGGTCAGGCGCGCTCATTCAACGAACTAGTAGACGTTCTAAATAAGTGCCTGGGCACAAATTTTCAGGCGGATTACATCGATAATCCGCACGCGCATTATCAAAACTTCACGCAGGCCGATCTCACTAACGTGCGCAGCGCGCTAGGTTACGAGCCGCGGTTTCCGTTGGAACAAGGTGTGCGCGATTACATGCAGTGGTTGTACGCAGACAACACTGCCAGGTCATCCTGAGCGAAACGAAGGATCCCCCAAGGACTTATTGTTCACGCGCGGAGTTGGTGACACAAACCTCGTCAGAGAGGCCACTCACCTGCTTGGGACCAGCGCATTACCTTCCCAGAAAAATTTCGTCGGACGATGGATTTCGGGCGGAAGACTTTTGTGTACCGGGCAATTGAGCGCGGTTTGCTCCAATACTTCGCGATGCGGTGAATCAGGCAGCAGCGGAATATGAACCTCTGACGGGAGCCCGACGATCCGGCGCGGCGGGTCTTTCGACATTTCCTTTTTCACCGAGACAGTCATCCCACGCAGATCGATACCGAGTTCCTGCGCTTTGATTCCCATAGTCGTGCTCATGCAGGTGGCGAGCGCCGTGGCGACGAGATCGGTCGGCGAAAATGCTTCGCCTTTACCTTTATTGTCCGTCGGCGCATCGGTCGAAATTTTGGATTGCGAGGGACCATGCGTCGCGTCGCAGCGCAAATCACCGGTGTAAGAGACGTTAACTTTGACCATGTCTAATTGTGCGACGCATTACGCCACTTGTCATGTCTTGAGGAACTCTATGAATGATGAAATCCGAATGTCGAATGACGAAGGAATGTCAGAAATCCGAATGACCAAAATAAACACCCAGGGTTATTTCCAGCATTCGTGCTTCGTCATTGGTCGTTCGTGCTTTGTCATTTTCGATCATCAGCGTTTCCTGAATTATGTCGGCATACTTTGCGGCCGGATCCCGCCCGGTTTTCGAAATATTTGAGATATGAAAAGGGAAATCACTGGAAAAGATTTAACAAGGGAAGCGCCACGCAGCCCGCGTATTCGCTTGGGCGGCTACGCCATTCTTGGCCGTACCATCGATAAGTGCCGGGCTCTGGTAGCAGGGAACATGGGCGAATACCATTTCGATTGTCCGCTGGACCGTACGCTCTTCGGATTCAAGGGCGTTAAGGGCGAAGATTTCAAAGCGCAAATCGAGCAGGGCGCGAGCGACGAGGAGATGGTCGAGTGGCTCAATGGAATCGGAGAGCCGAAAACGCCAGCGGAAATCAAGCGCTGGAGCAAAAAGGTAGAAGCCAGCAGTCTCTACGACGATCTGGAAAAGCGCGAGTTCTTCGTCGAAGAAACCAAGAAACTCGGGCTGGATCCCGAAAAGACCACAACATTCGACTGGCTGGAGATAGACGACAGAGTTTCTCACGCGCAGCAAGCGGCGTAGATCGCGCGGCCGCAGGAGCAAGGTAGCGCACGCCTCTCGCCCGCCGCGGGGGGCCGGAGGCTTGCGCTGCTTTTACGTCTTGATCAGTGGCGGGGGAACGTCTTCGGTTATCCCCGCGTCCAGTCCGCGACGGAGCTTGCTGTGGCGCACACTGTAAAGGAAATAAATTGTTAGTCCGATTCCGAGCCAGACCACAAACCGGATCCAGGTCATCACAGGCAAACTCAGCATTAATACGACACAGAGGATAACACCAAGAATTGGAAACACGGGAACAAACGGAACACGAAACGGGCGCGGCCGATCGGGCGCGACACGACGCAAGACGTTCACACCCAAACAAACCAGGATGAACGCAAAGAGCGTTCCGATATTGGTCAGGTCGGCCAGATCGCCGATGTTTGTAATCATGGCCACACTGCCGACCACGACACCGGTCCAAATGGTCGTGATGTGTGGGGTGCGGAATCGCGGGTGAACCTTCGCAAAATATTGCGGCAACAAGCCGTCGCGCGCCATGGCCATGAAAATGCGCGGCTGACCAAGTTGAAAAACGAGCAACACTGAAGTCGTCCCGGCCAATGCGCCAGCGCTGACGAGTGCGCGCGCCCATGGTTTGCTGGCGAAGGCCGTGGCCACTGCAGCGGCGTCTCCCGTATAAACCGTGTACTTCTTGATACCCGTAAGAACGCTCGACATCAGCACGTAGAGCAACGTGCAGATGATCAAGCTGCCGATGATCCCAATGGGCATGTCGCGCTGCGGATTGCGCGTTTCCTCAGCTGTCGTCGAAACGGCATCGAATCCAATGAAAGCAAAGAACACGATTGCTGCGCCGCTCATGACGCCGGCGAAACCATTCGGCGCAAATGGATGCCAGTTGGTGGGATTGATCATGAATGCGCCGAAGGCAATGACAAAAACGACGACTGCAACCTTGATGATGACAATGGTGGTGTTCGTGCGCGCGCTCTCACGAATTCCGTAAACTAAAAGCGCGGTGACACCGGCAACGATGACGAGCGCAGGCAGATTGAACGCGATTGAGTGGCCTGCGATGACTGGCAAGGCTGTGGACGAATAACCTTCCAAGGCCGCGCCGCCTTGGGCGAGCAGATTAGTAGCTGTTTGAGGATCGTTGACCAGCCAAAGCGGAAACTTCAGATGAAAAAGGCTGTCGCACAATTGGACAAAATAACCCGACCAGCCGACTGCCACCGCCATATTCCCGACCGCGTATTCGAGTATGAGGTCCCATCCGATGATCCACGCCACAATCTCGCCCAGCGTGGCGTACGAATAGGTGTAGGCCGAACCGGAAACCGGGATCATCGATGCCAGCTCGGCATAACAAAGAGCAGCGAAACCGCACGCGATACCAGCCACAATAAACGAAGCGGCAATCGCCGGGCCCGCGCCCGCGCGCCCGAAGACAACATTCGCCCCAGACATCCAAGCCTGAATAAAATTGATCACTGGCGTTTCCAGCCGGGACGAAAACACCTGCCCGGCTGCCGCCGTTCCAGTGAGCGCAAAGATTCCGGCGCCGATGATTGCGCCGATCCCGATCGCCGTGAGATCGAGGGGGCCGAGCGTGCGTTTGAGTTGGCGCTCCGGAGCAGCCGCCTCGGCCATGAGATGCTCCGGGCTTTTAGTTCTGAAAAGATTTCCGGCCACTTGGCCGCAAATCGTGTCATCGCGACCTCGGCGTGGTCAATGCTTTTCGTGGCGCAGCCATCTTGCCGATCTGCGACCAAGAAGGCGGTGCCGACATTCAGAATAGACGTAGGCGCCACGTTTTCCTAAGCTCGACCGATGCGCGACGACGTGACAAAGCTCATTTCCGGCGACACGCCGATGCCGGCAATCGAACAAGCGCCATCGCGCCGAAGACGATTTTTCGGCCGACGAAGAACGCAGCATCGGCCGCTCACGCATTGCGAAAATTGCGGAACACAATTGCGCGGACATTGGTGCGCGCAATGCGGTCAACCGGCAATCGATTATCGGCGCTCGTTTCGGTATGTTATCGCCGACCTTTTGGACGAGTTCCTGAATTGGGACTCGAAGTTTTTCGCAACGATCGTTCTCCTCGTCGCTCGTCCGTGGAAACTAACGAATCAATTTCTCGCCGGCCATCGCGTCCGCTACGTGCATCCGCTGCGCCTTTACCTCCTCGCAAGCATTCTCTTTTTCTTCGCAGTCAATTACTGGGCTAAAGCCATTCCTTCCGCCCCGAATCGCTTCTCGCTCGAAGAGCGCGCCGCGATTGAAGCCGAGCTAAAACATAAGGATGTGCCGCCTGAGGTGCACGCCAGACTTGAGGACGCATTGAGGCGCGCTGCTTCGGCGCGAGGTGAACAAGCGGAGCAATCTAGGCAAGCCACGCCAACACCCAAAGAACCCGGAACGCCATTTGTTGGCTTCAGTCGGGCCGGGAATCCATCAACGCCCTTCGAGAAATGGATAGAAACGCGCGCGAAAGAAAAAATCGGCGAACATGGGACTCAGCTACAGCTGTTTGTCAAAACGCTGATCAGCAATCTTCCTTACATGATGCTTTGCTGCATCCCCCTCTTTGCGCTTGTGCTCAAGATTCTCTATGTCCGGCGCAAGATCTTTTACATCGATCATCTCATCTACGCGCTCCATATCCATAGCTTCGCCTATCTCGCGACTATCTTAATAATTCTCGTCACGATTGGTTTGAACGATGTCGACGCTGGAGCATTTGCGGGATGGATCATCGCCCTTCTCTGGATCGGTTTCTCGGCGCAAGTTTTTGTTTCTATCCGCCGCGTTTATCACCAAGGTTGGTTCGTTAGCATTTTCAAATTCCTATTTGGCGGATTGGCTTATCTCATCGTCCTCTCAGTCGCGCTCGCCGCGACCTTTTTTGTTACACTGGCCCTGCCATGAAAAAAATAATTCTTCTTGCTTTCGTCCTCGCCGGCTTTTCCGTCACAGCATTTTGTGGCGATCGGCACATCGCTTTCGAACGCAACCAGGCTGTCTGGATCGCAAATCTCGACGGCACCGGCGAGAAAAAGATCGCCGATGGAATTTTCCCGGCGATCTCGCCCGATGGAACTCGTGTCGCGTTTAACACCGTCGAAAAAACGAGCGACACGACTTACGTCCGTCACATGGCCGTGGTAGAGGTCGCGACCGGAAAGGTGAACGTCTTCAAAGACGTGCCGAGCGACAATTCCTATTACCCGAGTTGGACGGCTGACGGGAAACAAATCCTTTTCACCACGCGCCCGCACGAAGTCTGGGATCTCGTCACGATCAATTCAGACGGCGCGAATTTTCATGTGCTGAAGCCCGGCGTTCAAAATGAAGTGACCCGCTACTCGCCGATCTGGGCGCGCGACGGCCAATCGGTTTTTTGCCAGGACATGGCGAACGTTTATCAGCTCGGCCTGGACGGCGCGGTTCGCGTGCAATGGAAGATCGACAAGATAGTGCCAAAAGGCGATATGAGCGGCGACGGTCGGATCGACGTTTCGCCGAATGGCAAGCGATTGCTTTTGAGCATCGATATGGGCGAGGAATCCGGCCGCAAAGATTGGGACGGGCCGTTGCCAGCGCTGTGGGCGTTCGATCTCCAATCGCAAAAAGCGACTAGGCTCACTCCGAAAAAACTTTTCGGCTGGGATGGCATTTGGATCGACAACGACAATATTCTTTTTCTCAGCCGCGCCGCCGGCGAAAAGGACGACTCGATTTATCGAATGTCTGCTGATGGGAAAAACTTGAAACGCCTAATCAAGAATGGGCGTTTCCCATCTGTCAGCGGGCCGTAAAGTTGCACCAATGAAACCGCTCACCCTCTTCATGTTCCTTTGCGTCGCGTTTTCCGCGCTCAGCAATGCGGCGCAACGCAAGATCGCGTACGAACACGGCGATAACGTTTTCGTCGCGGATCCTGACGGCAGTCACGCCAAGAAAATCGCGGCCGGGGCGTTGCCTGAAATTTCGCCAGACGGCACACGCATCGCCTTTAACACGGAAGGCGACGCCAAGAATCGCCCTGGTCCCGAGCGTCACATTGCAATCGCCGACGTCGCCAGCGGCAAAGTGACGGTTCTGCCAAATATTCCGAGCGACAATTGTTTCGGTCCTGTCTGGTCGCCGGATGGATCGAAGCTCGCGTTCTCAATCATGGCAGACAAGGCATGGCAACTCGGTCTGGTGAACGCCGATGGCTCCGCGTTCCGGTTTGTGAAGAATGCAGAGCTAAGGCCCGAAGCGTTTGGCGCGTCGGAATGGGCGCGCGATGGCAAATCGATTTTTTGTCACGATCTCGACAATATTTACCAGATAGATCTGGACGGAAACGTTCTGAACAAATGGGAGCTCTCGAAGATTCTGACTGACGCGAGCATGAACGGCGGTGATCGACTGAGTGTTTCGCCGGACGGCAAGGCGCTGCTGATGGATGTCGATTGCGGCTCCGAGCACGAACGCAAAAACTGGGACGGTCCACAACCGGCGATTTACAAATTCGATCTCACGAGCGAAAAAGCGGTTCGCGTCACGGGCAAAGATGATTTTGTCTGGGAACCATTTTGGCTGAGCGCCAACGAATTCCTCTGCATCATTCAAAAGGAAAACGAAAACCGGCCGTCGATTTATCGAATGTCGCTGGACGGCAAAAATCCGAAGCTGCTTGTGAAACACGCGCGAACCCCCAGCGCGAGCGCGCAGTGAATCTTTGGCTTAGCTTAAGAGCTCACGCGCTTTCGACAGGGCCTCATCGATTTCTGCTGCGTCGGTCCCCCCGCCCTGCGCGTTTTCCGGTCGTCCGCCGCCTTTGCCGCCTACGATCGGCGCAATCTGCTGAATAATTTTGTTCGCCTGGAATTTCGAGGTCATTTCTTTTGGGATGGACGCGACTAATGCGACGGATTCGTCTTTCGCGCCCACAAGAAAAATCGGGCCGCTGAATTTCGGCTTTAACGCGTCCGCCACCGCTTGCAGTAACTTTCCATCAGCATCAGCCAGCTTGGCCACGCAGAAATTTTTCCCGGCATGCGACCGCGCCAGTTCATTGGCGATTTGAGCAGCCCTACTTTTCAGTTCTGAGTCCGCAGCTTTCGCCGTCTTCTTTTCCCACTCGCGGACTTCAGTTTCGAGTTTTTCAAGATGCGCCGCGCGCGCATCGATCTGTTTCAGCATTTCAGACGTATCCGCTTCGCCTTCAAAAGCAGGTAGCGCGGGAATTTGAGGCTTCTTGCGTGTGAGTGCTTCGAACTTCTCTTGCTGACGCGTCGCTTCCTGCTTCGCCCAATTGCGCGCCGCGTCACCGGCGACCGCTTCAATCCGCCGCGTTCCGGCCGCGATCGCCTCTTCTCTCACGATCCGGAATGGACCGATTTCGCCTGTAGACCTCACATGTGTGCCGCCACACAGCTCCATCGAAAAACCATTGAGCGCGCGAGGAGCCCCGCCAATTTGCAGAACCCGCACAGTATCCCCGTATTTTTCGCCGAAGAATTGGATGATGTCGTTTCGCTTCTTTGCTTCCGCATACGGAATTTCAGTCCACGAAACCGATGCGTTCGCTGCGATTTTTTCGTTCACTAATTTTTCAACATCACGCACCTGCTGCTTCGTCAATGCCGCACTGGAAAAATCGAACGTCAATTTATCCGGCCCGACGTAGCTTCCTTTTTGCGTTGCATCTGGAGAAACGATTTGGTGAAGCGCCCAGTGCAACAAATGCGTCACCGTATGATGTCCCTGAATCAGTTTGCGTCGATCAGCGTCCACTGAAATGCGCACTGCTTCGCCAGGTTCCGGCGCGCGACCTTTCACAAGCGCTGCGCGATGAAGAAAAACATCGCCGTGTTTTTGCGTGTCGATCACGCGCAACTGACCAACTTCGGTCCAATCATGCCCCGGGACGTGCAGCAATCCCCGATCCCCAACCTGTCCGCCCATCTCGGCATAACAAGGCGTTCGATCCAGAATGATATTGAGTTCGTCCGGTTTTTTGCCCGGCAACACCGTTTCGATAACTGATTCCGTCTCCAGAAAATCGTATCCGAGAAATGTTGTCGGCGCGACTTTCAACGCTCCTTCTTCAATGCTGATTGTTTCTTTCTTCTGCGCCTTGCGCGCCCGCTCGCGCTGCTCCTCCATCAATTTCTCAAATCCCGCAACATCGACAATGAGCCCGCGCTCGCGCGCCATGAGTTCGGTGAGATCGAGAGGAAAGCCATAAGTGTCGTAGAGCTTGAACGCAAACTCGCCAGAAACTTGTCGTCCGGAAGGAGTGTCCAGCAGCGGCAGCGGTATTCTTGTAAGAGCTCGTATCTGGTCATTAAAGAGTTCGATGCCGCGGTCGAGCGTTTTGTTAAACGCCTCTTCTTCGCGGCGAATGGTTTCCTTGATTGTTTTTTGTTTCGCGCGCACTTCCGGAAATACGTCGCCCATCGTCTCCACCACCACATCGGCAATTTTGAAGAAGAACGGCTCGTGGAATCCGAGCGCGCGGCCGTAACGCACCGCACGGCGAAGCACGCGGCGCAGAACATAACCGCGCCCCTCGTTGGATGGAATAATTCCGTCTGCGATTGCAAAGCTTAATGCGCGAATGTGATCGGCAATGACACGGAAAGCGACATCGATCTTCTCCTGCTCGTTCTCACCAGCGCTTTTCTGTCTCGGGATGGTCGATCCGTATCTTTTGCCGCTGAGTTTTTCCAGTTCATTGAAGATTGGGCGGAAGATGTCAGTTTCGTAATTAGAGATCGTTCCCACAAAATCAGTGAGATTTTTGGTTCCTTGAATGATCGCAGTCACGCGCTCGAAACCCATTCCAGTATCGACGTGATGTTGCGGCAGCGGCGTGAACGTCCCATCGGGATTCGCATTGAACTGGATGAAAACCAGGTTCCAAATCTCGATGCAGCGCGGATCTTCTTTGTTCACGAGTGCGCCGCGCGTGTCGCCGTCCGGCGTAAGATCGACATGAACTTCCGAGCAGGGCCCGCAAGGACCGGTGTCGCCCATCATCCAGAAATTGTCGGCCTTGCCACTGCTGAGAACGTGAATCTTTGGATCGAGATCGGCTTCACGAAATAAATTCGCCCAGTGCTCGTAGGCTTCCTGATCGAACTCGCTCGGTTCGCCGGGTCCGGGCTTGTAAACCGTCGCGTAAAGCCGTTGCGCCGGAAATTTCCAGCGTTCGACCAGTAATTCCCATGCCCATTCGATCGCTTCCTTTTTGAAATAATCGCCGAAACTCCAATTGCCGAGCATCTCGAAAAACGTGTGGTGATAAGTGTCGATACCGACGTCTTCGAGATCGTTGTGTTTCCCTCCAGCGCGAATGCACTTCTGAGTGTCGGCCACGCGCGCAGGACTCCACTGCGGCTTTTGCTGGCCGAGAAAAATCGGCACGAACTGGTTCATACCGGCATTCGTGAAAAGCAGATTCGGCGCATCGGGCAGCAGCGATGACGACGGCACAATCGTGTGCTGCTTCTCGCGAAAGAAATCGAGAAAGGATTGCCGGATCTCCGCTGAACTCATGATCTTTTCTAACCACGAATAAACACGAATTCTAAAAACCTGAAACCTGCACTCTGAACTCTGGATTCGGGTCCATTAGTGTTAATTGGTGGTTAATCTGCAGCGGGAGAGATTTCCAAATGGAAATGTTGCGTCGGCGAGACATCTTCCGCGAAGCAAACGATGAACCCGATAAAAGGGGAACAACTGCTGACGCAGCTCAACTGGCGTTACGCCACAAAGAAATTTGATCCGACACAAAAAATTTCACCGGAAGATTGGACCGTGCTGGAGACTGCGCTGATTCTCTCGCCATCGTCATATGGTTTGCAGCCGTGGAAATTTATCGTGATCACCGATCAGAAGAGCCGCGAAAAACTTTTCCCTGCGACATGGAACCAGCGGCAGATTCTCGATTGTTCGCATTATTTGGTCTTTGCCGTGAATACAAAGATAACCGAAGAGCACATCGACAAACACATAGCACGCACGGTCGAAGTTCGCGGAGGAACTACCGAGGGCTTAAGCCGGTTTCGCCAAGTAATGGTTGGCGACGTGGTGACTGGCGAGCGTAGGGCGATCGCGCAACAGTGGGCAACGCACCAGGCTTATCTCGCCTTGGGGAACTTCCTGACGAGCGCAGCATTGATGGGAATCGACGCATGCCCGATGGAAGGTTTTGAGCCGGGCCAATACGATAAGATTCTCGATCTTCCCGCTAAAGGATTGGCTTCGGTGGTTTGTTGCGCAGCAGGCTATCGCGCGGCGGACGACAAATCCGCCAAGCTAAAGAAGGTGCGATTCCCTCGCGAACAAGTGATTCACATTGTCTGAGCCAGAGCCACCAGCTATTTGATCTTGGCGAGCAGACTTTCCATTTCTTCCCGGCGGAAGGCGCGCAGCGTGTGGCTCTTTACATTGCCCAAGGAGCCGATCTTGAGAAAGAAAGCGCTCGCGGCTGCGTCATCGGGCGCTTCGAGTACGACCACCACGTCATAGGTGCCCATCGTCCAAAATTCCTCGATGATCTTTACACCCATTTTCTCAGCCTCCGCCTTGGCGGCCTCACCTCGTTTGACGGTGTCCTTGATATTGCGGATGCCTTGCTCAGTAAATTGAATCAGACTGATGTACATGGCCATAGGGTTCCCTCCTTTGATTATTTTTCGAGTTTTGCTTCAAACACTATTGCACGTTTGCGTGTGCGCAAAGGCAACTTGTCGGTACTCCGGTTCTGCCTTCTGCCGCCGCGCTCCGCGGAGTTGACCCGGGCGCGAAAAACGCCTACTATGGCGTCCCCATTTTCCCGCTTCCCGAAGCAGCGCGATGCGCGGAGATTTCAGTGGCCTTGGAGGAGGCCTATTATTTTTATGGTGCAAATGCAAGATGTGATGTCGAAGCCGATGCCGGACTTCCGCGAAGGAAGTATCGTGAAGGGGCGAATATTGGAGGTCCGCCCCAGGGAGGTGTTGGTGGATATCGGATACAAATCCGAGGGGGTCATTCCGACCACAGAATTTGAGGATGTCGATTCGCTGGAAGTAGGCGACGAAGTGGACGTGCTCCTGGAGCGGCTCGAAAACGATGAGGGAATGGTAGTTCTCTCGAAGGAAAAAGCCGCTTACCGCCAGAACTGGAACAAAATCGTAAGCGTTTTCGAAGGTGATGGTCTGATCCAAGGCAAGGTAAAATCTGTGGTGAAGGGCGGATTGATGGTCAACATCGGCGTAGAGGCCTTTTTGCCGGCGTCGCAGATCGACGTCGTTCCGCCAAAGGACTTGCAGCAGTTTGTCGGCAACACCTACGATTTCAAGATCGTAAAAATCAACGATGAGCGTCGCAATGTCGTGCTGAGCCGACGCGAGCTTATCGAGCAGGAGCGCAGTGAAAAACGCCAAAAATTCATGGAAAGCGTAAACGTGGGCGACCGCGTCATTGGCACCGTGAAAAATCTGACTGATTTCGGCGCGTTCATCGATCTCGATGGAATGGATGGCTTACTACATGTCACCGACATGACCTGGGGCCGCCTCGGACATCCGAGCGAATTGGTCCAGGTCGGTCAGCAACTGGAGGTCGTCGTTCTCGACATCAACAAGGAAAAAGAGCGCGTCTCGCTCGGGCTCAAGCAGACCCAGAAGAATCCTTGGGACCAGATCGAAGAACGTTTCCCGGCGGGCCAACGTGTCAAAGGCAAAATTACCAACCTCGTTCCCTACGGCGCGTTTGTTGAGATTGAGGAAGGTGTCGAAGGCCTCATCCATGTCTCCGAACTTTCATGGACGAAACGGATCATGCGCCCATCCGACATTCTCAGTGTCGGCCAAGAAGTGGAAGCTGTGGTGCTTGGCGTCAACAAAGAAGAACAGAAAATCTCACTCGGCTTGCGCCAGCTAGAACCCAATCCCTGGGACGAGATCGAAAAGAAATTCACCATCGGCAGCACCGTGCGCGGTAAAATTCGCAACATGACCGCCTACGGCGCATTCGTGGAACTCGAAGAAGGGATCGACGGAATGATCCACGTCTCTGATTTGAGCTGGACCCGGAAGATCAATCATCCGAGCGAAATGTTTAAGAAAGGCGACGAAATCGAAGCGGTCGTGATCGACATCGACAAGGTAAACCAGCGAATCAGTCTCGGGATCAAACAACTGACCGAAGATCCGTGGAAGACCATCGACGAGAAATACAAGATCGGCGATTTGGTGAAAGGCAGGGTGACCAAGCTCGCCAGTTTCGGCGCGTTCGTGCAATTGCAGGATGACATTGATGGGTTGGTCCACATCTCGCAATTGAGCGAAGACCACGTGGCGAAAGTGAAAGACGTGCTCAAGGTCGGACAGGAAGTCGAAGCGCGCGTGATCAAGGTGGATAAGATCGAGCGCCGCATCGGCTTGTCGATCAAAGCCGCCAACTACACCGAAGAACAACTGCGTAAGGAAGTCGAGACCTTCGACACGCTGCGTCCCGGCGAAGACATGGTCGGATTGGAAAAGGCCTTTGCCGCCGCCGAGCAGGAAGAATATCGCCCCGGCGAATCCAAAAAAGCCGCAACCGAGCCGCAGGAAGCAAGAGATTCCAAGCGCGAGAGTAAGAAGACGAAGAAATAACTAGACGCGCGTTTCAGGGATTCCGCGCTAAAGACCCCGCCTTTGGCTAGGCTGCCATCGAGCTGGGAGAGCTCGGTCCCATCTTCCCAATCAAAGATGAATGGGATCCCCGGGCTTGGCTCGCAATTCGCAACGGCTTCATTTCAAAGAAGAGGTTTATTGTGTTGGAGCGATTTGCGAAACTGCGTGGAGTTATCCCTGCGCAAGAGAGCAGCCAGGCACCATGCCGCTTATTTTAGCTCAGCAGAAAACGCGATTCCTTATAATCGCGGCGGCAGTTCTGCTTTGTGTCCTGGCCGGGTGCGGACATCCCAAAATCATTGGTAAATGGCGGATGTCGGGGAGTTCCAGTGCAATGATCTGGGAATTCTCCGAGAACGGTGCCGTCCTCGTCGGAGATGTTCGAGGCAGATACAGGTTCGGCGACCAAGACCGAATCAAAATCGAGACGCCCTTCGCAACCACAGTTTACCAGATGAAAATTTCCGGCGACCACCTTGTCCTGCAAGAGCCCGGCGGTTCCAGGCTCGAGTTTACGAGGATGAGGTAAGCGCTTTTTCTGGTCAGAACTCGGCGCTGCCCGGCGTGCGAGCGAATGGAAGGACGTCGCGAATGTTCGCGACGCCGGTGATAAACATCAGCATTCTTTCGAAACCGAGACCGAACCCGGAGTGCGGTGCGGTTCCGTACCGGCGGAGATCGAGATACCACTTGTAATCGGCGGGATCCATTTTGTGCCGGCGCATGTTTTCCTCCAGCACGTCGAGCCGCTCTTCGCGCTGGCTGCCGCCGACGATTTCGCCGATACCCGGCACGAGCAAATCCATCGCCGCGACGGTTTTCCCATCGTCATTCAATCGCATGTAGAAAGGTTTGATCTCCTTCGGAAAATTAAAAACCGTGACCGGGCACTTGAAATGTTTCTCGGTCAGCCAGCGCTCATGCTCCGATTGCAGATTTAACCCGTAGTCGATCGGGAACTCGAATTTTTCGCCGCTTTTCTTGAGAAGATCGACGGCATCGGTGTAGGTGATTCGTTGAAACGTACGGTTAAGAACGAAATCGAGTCGATGTAGCAATTCCTTGTCCACGAATTTCGCGAAGAGTTCCATCTCTTCCGGGCAATGCTTGCGCACATCGGCAATCAGATATTTCACCAGTTCCTCTGCGAGGTCCATGTTGCCGTTCAGATCGCAAAACGCCATTTCAGGCTCGATCATCCAAAATTCGCTGGCATGCCGCGACGTGTTGGAGTTCTCCGCGCGAAACGTTGGACCGAACGTGTAAACCTTGGATAACGCTAGCGCCAACGCTTCGGCTTCCAGCTGGCCGCTCACAGTGAGATAGGTCGCGCGCGCAAAAAAATCCTGCGCGTAATCGATATCTCCATTTTTTCGCGGCGGATTTTTGATGTCGATCGTGGAAACGCGAAACAATTCGCCCGCGCCTTCGCAATCGCTTCCGGTGATGATGGGCGTATTAACGTAAATGAACCCGCGGTCCTGAAAAAATTCGTGAACGGTGAACGCGAGCCGGCTACGCGCGCGAAAGACGCAGCCAAACAGATTCGAGCGCGGACGGAGATGCGCGATCTCGCGCAAGAATTCCAGCGTGTGCCCCTTTTTCTGGAGCGGATACGAATCATCCGCAGTTCCGACGATGTCGATCTTGTCCGCGACGAGTTCCCAGGTTTGGCCTTTACCTTGCGAAGGGACGAGCGCGCCTCTGACGCTAATGGAAGTGCCGGTGGCTAATCGTTGAACATCTGCGTAATTCGGGAGCGTGTTTTTCGCGATGATCTGAAGATTGCGCAGGCACGAGCCATCGTTCATCTCGATAAATGAAAAATCTTTCGAATCGCGCCGCGTACGCACCCAGCCCTGGACCTGAATCGCGTCGATCGGCGCGGTGCTTTGCAGTGCGTCTTTGATTGGAGTTGGAGAAAGTTGCGTCATCTTCGAAGTCTGCAACTCTCAACGCTCAACGCTCAACTTTCAACGCTGATGGGATGCCAAATCATTAGTTCGAAGCAGGCGGCAGAACTTGGTTGGCGAGCTTTTCGAACCGTGGATCGCCACGCAGCGGATCGAGCCTTGGATCAACTTTGACATAACGCAGCCACTCCGAACGCTCCTGATAGGCATTTTCAAGTGCCTCAAGCGCTTGATCCTTCCGACCGAGCCCGATATAGATGACGGCTATGTCATAGCTAGAAATATGCGTTTCTGTTGATTCGCGTTTCAATTCGTCTAAAATGTCTAGCGCCGGTGTAGTCTCGCCCGCAATCGCGTAAGCGTGTCCGAGTTCTGCTTTTATATGCGGGCTGTTTCCTGAAAGATTTACCGCCATTTGCAACTCAGCGATGGCTTCCCGATACATTCCTTTTTGCTCATACGCGAGACCGCGAAAATCGGCTGTTTCGGGATAGTTGCGATCGAGCTCGGCGGTCTTCTGGCACTGCTGTATGGCTTGGTCGTACTGGCGTGCATACAGATAATGCCACGCTAAATGTCCGTTCAAAACCAGCGAAAGCGGGTCGAGTTCCAAGGCGCGAAGGCTTTCGGCGAGGGACTCGCTACTGCGACCCATAGCCGTTAAATAATGGGAGTACTGATGATGAGCCTCGGCGAACCCTGGGTTCAACTGAATGGCCCGTTTGAATTCCCCCTCAGAGCTGGCCCACTCCCATTCGTACTCCATTTTAACGAGAGCCAGAGAAGTATGGGCTTCGGCGAGGTTGTCATCAAGCTCCAAAGCTTTCGTCGCCGCTGCCTTTGCTCTCTCGTAGCTCTCTTTTCGAGAAAGTCCGCGCAAAAAAGCGAGCTTGAGCAGATACATGTTTGAGTCAGCCAATCCCGAATAAGCCAGAGCGTAGCCGGAGTCCTTGTCGATTGCCTGATTGAAAAATTCGACGCTCTTCTTCAATCCTTCCTCTGTTCTACGGCTCAAGAAATAGCGGCCTTTCAGGTAGAGCTGATGTGCTTCACTGTTTTCGGTGGGACGCGCGGCGATTGCTTGTTTTTCCGAACCGGTGAGCTTCGCTTGAAGTGTGTCAGCAATTTTTGTGGCGATCTCACTTTCGACAGCAAAAATATCGGCCAAGTTACGATCGAATTTCTCAGCCCAAAGATGTGAGTCAGCCTGGGCGTTGATCAGTTGCACATTCACGCGAACTTGGTCAGCCGCCTTCTGTACCGTGCCTTCGAGGATGTGCGCTACGCCAAGCTGCTTGGCGATCTCGAGCAGATTCGTCGGCGTGCCTTTGTAACGCTGCGTCGAGGTACGTGAGATTACTTTCAGATCCGCAATCTTCGAGAGCCGCGTAAGAATTTCTTCCTGAATTCCGTCGGCGAAATAGGCGTTGTCAGGATCATGACTCAGGTTTTCAAACGGCAGAACCGCGATTGATTTTGCGTTCGCTGTCGCAACTGCCGGGCGATTTGGCGTCGGTCGCGAAAATTTTACGAAACCAATCAGCAGAGCAATCAAAAGAACCAAGCTGCCAATGAGAATCATCGAACGGGACGGTGCTGCTCTCGCGGCCGGTGGCCGCTGCGCCCGACATTTCCGGGGAAGGTTCGGATTGCCGATTGCGTCGGTATAAAAATTGACGAGCGAAATTTTGCGGCCGTGTTTCACTTCGCATTCGCCGAGATCATGCAGATGCGGGTTCCAGCGCGGAAATGGCGCCAGATCATCCGCCACCCGTTTTGACAGAAGAATGTGGCCGGCATCGCCGCAATCCATTACCCGCTGTGCCATGTCGATACCGGCGCCGGCAACATTCGCACGATCGCTAACATCAACGACCGCATTCACCGGGCCGCTGTGAATTCCTATTCGTAATCCAATTTCGGGATGAGATTTGAGGGCCGCGGCGATTTCCATCCCGCATTCGATCGGCGCCTGTGGATCATCGAAGAACACGAGGGCCATGCCGTCGCCAGTCGGAATCCGGACGAGCTTCCCTTCCGATTCCCCGCGCTGGAACCGCTGGGTATTCTTCACAACGCTCGTCAGTTCGCCCATCACCTGCGTCTGCTCCGTGATCAGCAAAGTTGAGTACTCCACCACGTCCATCGTCAGGACGTGCGCAATCTCCACTTTGGGATGGCGCTCGGCTTGGCAGCTCATACAACCACTGCTCCCTGAAGCTTGCCACAGAAATCCTACAACGGCGATATCAACTCAACGGCAGCCAGTTACCCGGTTGAGGCGGTGGTTTAGTGCCGTTGAGCGTGAGGTAGGTGTATTCCTGAAGGAGCCGCTCGTAGTCGGAAAGAAGTTTCATCGCATCGTTTGGCTTAAGCCGATCAGTCTTGATGGCGGCATCGACCTGCGTTTTCAGCAGGCGCATCAATTCGACTTTGTTCCACTGGGTCATGGCAAGCACTTCGCCGATGGTGCTGCCCTCGATAACTTCCTCGATGTACCAGCCCGATTCTTCATCAGGATCGAGGAAGACGTGCACTTCAGTGACCCGGCCGAACAAATTGTGAAGATCGCCCATGATATCCTGATATGCGCCCACCATGAACACGCCGATGTAATACATCTCGCCGGGCGGGATGCGATGGAGCGGCAATGTTTCCTTCACATCCTGGAGATCGATGAACTTGGAGACTTTACCGTCAGAATCACAAGTGATGTCCACGATGGTGCCGTGTCGATCCGGCGGCGTGGTAAGCCGATGGATCGGCATGATCGGAAACAATTGACCGAGCGCCCAGTGATCGAGCAGCGACTGGAACACAGAGAAGTTGCAAATGTATTGATCGGCCAGCGTCACTTCGAGCTCTTTGACTTCTTCTGGCACATAGCGCAGGCCGCGATGCATATTGACGATCTGGTGGGCAAGCTGCCAATAGGCGGTGTCGATCTTTGCTTTGGATTCGAGATCAAGCAGGCCCAGGTCGAAGGTTTGTTGCGCTTCTTCCTTGATCTGTTGGATGTCGTGGAGGCTCTCGATGCGGTTGCCCCGTTTGAGGCGCTGTTTCACGTCGAGAATGTCGTGCACAAGCTTGTGATCTTTCTCGCTGACTTCGACCTTAAGTTTGGGCGCAGTTTTCTCGATGGCGCTGAACGCTTCCAACACCAGCACCGAATGATGCGCCACGATCGCGCGGCCGCCCTCGCTCACGATAACCGGATGAGGGACGCTTTCGGAATCACAGACGTCCATGATGTTCCAAACGACGTCATTGGCGTATTCCTGGAGTGAATAATTGGTCGAACTATCGAAATCGCTGCGCGACCCATCGTAATCAACACCGAGGCCGCCGCCGACATCGAGATAGCCAAGGTCGTGTCCCAGTTTGACAAGCTTTGCGTAGTAGCGCGCCCCTTCGCGCACTGCGCGTTTGATCGTGGAGATGTCCGGCACCTGCGAGCCGAGGTGAAAATGAACAAGCTTTAAGCAATGGGCGAACCCGGCTTCTTTCAACATCTGGCTGGCAGCGACCAGACTGGTTGTGTCGAGACCGAACTTGGCGTTCTCGCCGCCGCTGGGCGACCATTTGCCCGAGCCTTTGGTATGGAGGCGCACCCGAATTCCGATCAGTGGCTCGACGCCCACTTCTTTTGCCGCACGAATAGTTTGCTCAAGCTCCTCGAGTTTCTCCGCAACAATGATGACCGATTTATCAAGCTTGCAACCGAGGAGCGCAATCCGAATAAAAGCAGGATCCTTGTAGCCGTTGCAAATGATCAGACTCTCAGGGTCCTTATGCATGGCAAGCGCTGCAACCAGTTCCGGTTTACTGCCCGCTTCGAGACCAAAATGAAATTGTTCGCCCGCGTCGATGATTTCTTCGATCACTTCGCGCAATTGATTCACCTTGATAGGGAAAACGCCGCGATACTGATTGCGATAACCGAACTCAGACATCGCGCTTTGAAATGCGCGGTTAACCGATTCGAGGCGGTGCCGCAGCAAATCCTGAAACCGGACCAGTAGTGGAAAGCCCAGGTTTCTCGCGCGCGCTTCATTCACTACTTCCAGGATGTCGATGGAGCCGCCGTTCTCCTTCAACGGCTTCGCTTCGACGTTGCCCGAACCGTTGATCGCAAAATAACCCTTACCCCATCCCTCCACGTTGTACGTGGCGATGGCGGACTCAAGGTCCCAGTCGGTTTTCATTTCGCTTCGTGGCGCGGCCGCAAACCGCAAAGCGCATTTTCAATCAGCACGCCGAACATGCAAGTTTGCTCCTGAAAAATTTTGGTCTGAGAGAGCGCCGCTTGTTTTTCGTTTTCGCACGGGTACCGTTTGCATGATGAACAAAACGGTGATCGAGGTGCAAGTGCGGGCGGTTTTGCCGACGAGCGGGGGTTGTGCAGTGTTTATCGGGAACAACGACAAGGTGTTCATCATCTATGTCGATCAGACCGTGGGGAGCGCGATCACCATGTTCATGCGTCAGATCACCAAGGAACGTCCCCTCACGCACGATTTGATGGGGCACTTGATGACGGCCCTCGGCGCAAAGGTCGACCGAGTGATTATCAATGATCTAAAAAATGCCACCTACTATGCGCGGGTCATCATCCGCGTCGAAAACGAATTGCAGCAGAAAAAGATCATCGAGCTCGATGGTCGGCCAAGCGACTGCATTGCGATGGCCACACAGCAGAAGGCTCCCATTTATGTGAGCCAGGACGTCTGGGATGAAGTGGACGACATGAGCGACATCTTGCGCAAGATGGAGGAAGAAGGGCTCAAGCCCGATCCGGAAACGGAAGAGTGAGAAGCGACATTCGTGACTCGTAACTGGTTAAACGGGCTCCGATTCTCGATTCACAAAAATCTCCATTTTAACGCCCGTAACACTAGCCCAAAAGATCGCCGTAGTGTTTGTCTGCCAATTCCAGGCAACGCGCCAGAATCTCTGACGGCGTATCCAGCTTAAGGGTTTCCTCGACCAACTCGCGGCACTCGGGAATGGCGAGACTTTGCACCGCCCGCTTGACTCGCGGGACGAGCATCGCGCTGGTACTTAACTCATCCATCCCGAGGCCCAGCAAAAGAGGGGTGAGCGCGATATCGCCAGCCATCTCTCCGCAAACACCGACCCAAATGTTGTTCGCATGCGCGGCGTCAGCGATCATTTTGAGCAAACGCACTACTGCTGGATGGGTCGGCTCATAGAGATGGGCGATCTTCTCGTTCACGCGATCAACTGCCAGCGCGTACTGAATTAGATCGTTGGTCCCGATACTGAAAAAATCCACCTCGCGGGCCAGCACGTTAGCAGATATGGCGGCGCTTGGGATCTCGATCATCGCGCCGACCTCGATTTTGTCGGCGATGTCGATCTCTGCCTTACGCAACTCTTCTTTGCACTCCGCCAGCACTTCGATGGCGCGACGTAATTCATCCAAGCCGGAGATCATCGGGAACATGATTTTCACGTTGCCCACCGTGCTGGCGCGAAGAATAGCGCTCAGCTGCGTTTTGAAGATGTCAATGTTCTCGAGGCAAAAACGGATCGCGCGCCAGCCAAGGAATGGATTCAATTCATCGGTCATATCCACGGTGCCCGCGGCCAGCTTGTCGCCGCCAAGATCAAATGTTCGAATGATCAGTGGATGCGGCCGGACGCGCTCTGCCACCTGCCGATACGTTTCATATTGTTCCTCTTCCGTCGGCAGAGTGTTGCGATTCAAATAGAGAAACTCGGTGCGATAAAGTCCAATTCCCTCCGCACCATTGGCGAAGACCGCCTCGACGTCTTCGGGAAGCTCGATATTGGCGGAGAGGACAATATGGCGGCCGTCGCGCGTGGTCGAAGTCGTCTCACGCAGTTCTTTCAGTTGCGCCACAACTTTAGCTCTTTTCGATTCGATCTCCGCGTATTTGGCAAGCGTCTCCGCTGTTGGATTGACAATCAGCACGCCATCGATGCCGTCGAGTAGAACGTACTGACCCGTTTCCAACTTTGCGGTGATGTCGTGCAACCCGACGATCGCGGGAATATTGAGTGAGCGCGCCATGATTGCGGCGTGCGACGTGCGGCTGCCAAGATCCGTCGCGATCCCGAGCACGTGCTTCTTGTTCATAGACGCGGTGTCGGAGGGCGTCAGATTATGCGCCACAAGAATATGCGGCTCCGTCAAGGCTAGAAATGCCCTAGGCGCTTTTCCCTGCAAATTCCGGATCACCCGCTTGGACACATCCTGAATGTCCACAGCGCGTTCGCGCAAATAAGGATCATCGATTTTGCTAAGGGTCGCGGCGTAACGGGTGGCGACTTCCTGAAAAACCCACTCGACATTCCAAAGATCGGTTTCCAGTTTCCGCAACACTTCGTCGATCAACGTGCGGTCCTCGACTACGAGAAGATGGGCATCGAAAATTGCGGCGTCTTTGGCTCCGATCGATTCCGCGATGCGCTGCTGCATCTTGAGGATTTGCATCCGCGTTTGAATGAGCGCCGCTTCGAAGCGCCCAATTTCGTCGGCGATCTGAGATGGCGCGATGCGATAGCGCGGCACATCATCGAGTTCATCGCGAACGACGTGGATCTTGCCGCGGGCGATTCCTGGTGAAGCGCCCGCTCCGAAGAAGCAAACTTCTTGTCTCGCGTTATCGGCGCTCATTCAGCTGCCAGAGTAAAGCAGATGTCAAACAGGCGAAACTTCTGTTTGATGCGGGGCAGCGCTAAGAACTTACAGGTCGCATGCGCCTGATATAGCCATCTAATCTTCGTTAAACCGCGCGTTAATTAATGCCTCCAGTTCCTCCATCGCCTCCTCCGCATCCGGGCCTTCGCAGCGGATGCGCAGCTTCGATCCCTGCCCCGCCGCCAGCATCATCAGACCCATGATGCTTTTGCCATTGACTTCCTCACCCTCTTTCGACACCCAAATTTCCGAGCGATAACGGCTGGCGATGCGCACGAACATCGCAGCCGGGCGCGCGTGGAGACCGAGCCGGTTCACAATTAAAATTTCCTTGTCGATCTTCTGCGGCGGCGCGACGCGGCTGGCTCTTCGACTTAGCAAGCTCATCACTTGATTCCCCTGTGCTCCATCAAATTGAGCAGCTTGGCGTTAAACTGGATGGCGCTGTCGTGGCCGAGGCCCTTTAGTTTCTGATCCATCGCAGCGACTTCGATCAGACGCGCCATGTCGCGACCGGGTCTCACCGGAATCGTCAAATGCGGTACTTGGAGCCCTAGGATTTCGTAAAACTCGCGATCAAGTCCGATCCGATCCACCGACTCGACCTCCTGCCAATCTTTCAGCGTCACAACAAGGTCGAGGCGCTTCTCGATTCGGATGCTGCCGATGCCAAAAACTGAGGCCACATTGATGATGCCGATCCCGCGAACCTCAATGTGATTGCGCGTGAGATCGGGCGCCGTCGCCATAAGCTCGCGCCCCTCCAGCCGCGTGATCCGCGTCACGTCGTCGGACACGAGGCTGTAGCCGCGCTCGATCAACCCCAGCACGCATTCGCTTTTGCCAATGCCGCTGGGCCCGCGGATCAAGACTCCTACTCCCAGAATGTCCACCATGCTGCCGAATTCCGTCACGGTCGGCGAGAAATCCATCTCCAACGCAATGGTGGCCGCGTTGATGAACTTCATCGTGATCATTGGCGTGCGAAGCACCGCGATTTGCGCTTCCGCAGTCACCGCCAGCAGGTCGGGCGCCAGATGGAATCCGCGCGACATCACCAGGCAAGGGATCTTGCGCGCGCATAAGTCGCGAAATCGCTTTACGCGGGTCTTGGGCGTTAGACTTTTCAGATACGAGTGCTCAGCCGCGCCCAGCACCTGCACCCGTTTCTCCGCGAAATAAGTATAGAACCCGGAGAGCGCCAGACCAGGACGGTTAATCGTCGGCTCGCGAATTTTGCGATGGAACCCCACGCGGGGGCCTTCCAATTTCATCTGCAACTTTTCGGCGTGCGAACTGTAAAAGTTCTCCACCGTGATAACTGGGGCGCTCTTTGGCTGATCGCTTGTCGATGTAATGGTTGGAGTCCCGCGTTGCTCTGGCATGAGGATTAACTTCTAGCGTGAATACCGCGCAATTTCCAATCGACATCGCGTGGCATCGCCACGCGGCGTTTCATAAATTACGCGCCGGAATCCGCACCGACGCACGAGGCGTTATCTCAAAGTGTGCGCGATGATATCAGCGAACGCATTAAACGCGTTGGGCGGTGCCGTCATGATTTCTGTTTCCACTGGGCGCCGCCGAGCAGCGGCAGAACGAATAGATTTGCCAGGATGTCGATGATGCATCCAGCGAGGACCACAACACCGAACCGCTGGGTCGGTGGAAAATCCGACAGCACGAAAATGGCGAAGCCGGCGGCGATGATCACGTCCGAATAAACGATCCCGCGCCATTGTTCTTCGCGTGCCGCCACCCACGCAGTCCAACCTTTTTTTCCGTCGCGCTGCGCGCGGCGGACGCCGAAGACGAGATGAATCATTGAATCAATAGCGATGCCGATGCAGACATTCGTGGCCGGCGCGGAAATGATGTCCACCGGCACATGTAACCAGCCCATCCCGCCCAACATCGACAACGGCACGAGTGTCAGACTCGCGATCATTGCGACCGCGCCGCGCACGGATCGAGCGACGACCCACGCGATCACGACGAACAACAAATTTAGCCAGAACAAACCGGTCACCAGGCTTTCAGCGACCAGTTTGGCCAGTCGCCCTTGCAAATAATAAATGCCGCCGACCAGGTCAGCCTTAAATCCGTATTTGCGGCAGACCGCGCGAAGATCGTTGACAACATCGACACGATACTTCGTCCGGCGCGCCTCGATCATTCGAACCATGAATACCGCCTCTCTGCGGTCCTCGGTCACAAAACTCTTGGCTACGCGGGCGTACTTTGGTTGCTCCATGATTTCCATCATTTTTTCGTAACTGATGAGAAAGGAAAACGGCGTGCGATCGCCTTCGGCTAGAAGAGTCGGCAGCGAAATCACGGTCCCGACGTCTTTGTCATTCTCCAGCGCGCCGTGCAGCGTCCACATCTTCTTGTAAGCCTCGTCGGTGTTCAGTGGGCTTCCGTTTGCTGCAGAGACTACAAGCGTCAGCGGATTCGAGCCGCCGGTGCGGTCCACGAATTCCAATCCATCACGTAATTCCTGATGCGGTTTGAAATAATCGAGAAGACTTGGATCCGTGTTTACTCGGGTCAGGCCAAATCCCAAACTAATGCCGAGCAAAATGGCGCCTAACGAAAGCAGCGCAAAAAGGCGCGACCAAAATGCCTGCGTAGGTTCCGCCTCCACGATTTTACTTTTTCGCGGCACAGCCCAGCGCAAAAACGCCGGATACATCAAATACGCACAAATAAATGCAATGACCGTGCCGAGCACGCCGCCAAATCCCAGCTCCCGCAGCGGTTTGGCCTGCACAATAAGCAGACTGGCAAAGCCCAACGACGCGCAGACCATCGACCAGAACGAAGGCGGAAAAGTCATGCGACGCGCGGCTGCTGCGAGATCCGGCGACTCTTTGCCCATGCGGTGTGCGCGGTCGGCGAGCGTTTGCCAGTTGAACGTCATGTAAACCAGATGCGACAACGCAATGACGAACACGATCGTGCCGAGGTTCACCGTCAGGATACCGATCTTGTGGCCGAGCATCGATTGCAGGAGCAAGGTCAATAAGACGGCGCTTGTGCATGTGCAAAGCATTCCCACAAACAGCCGGACCGATCGGAACAGCGCCGCCATCGTTAGCCCAAACAACACGATCGCCGTGAGGCTGAAGTAGCGGAAGTCGTGCGCCAGACTGCGCCGGAGCATTTCCACCACGTACGGCGGACCGGCTATGTGAATGCGAAAATCTCGCGCGTCGAGCTCGTGCACGATTTGCTCCAGACGCAGGATCGGCTTTTCAGTCTGCTTGCCTTCCATGAAGATGATGACGTTGCTGGACTTCCGGTCGTGCGCGATTAGCAACCGGCTCCAGAACGGGCTCTTGAGCGCGTCGTCAAAACTCTTTGGCCCCTCCGCCAAGCTCTTGACCGCGTTCACTCCGCCGATGGTGTGGACGCGCTGCGTGAGTTTTTGAATTCTACTCAGATATCGCGGCGAAGAAATATCGCGCGACGACACCGCCAAAATGACTTCCGGCTGCGACGGGAACCGTCGCTCGATCTTTTTGGTTTGGAGGATTCCGGGATCATTGCTTGAAAAGAAAAAGTTCTCGTCCACCACGGGCTTCAAATCCACCAGGATCGCGACCAGCGCGAACAGCACGCTGGCGATCACCAGCATCAACCAGTGCGACCCTAACGGGATTCGAACCCACTTTGAAGTTTGCGCGGCTCTGCGCAATTCCGCCACAAACATGCGCTAGGCTGCGTGTTAGAGTGGAAAATGCAAATCGAGCAGTTTGCACGAATCGCGCAGAATTACGCAGTTCGAGTGTCTGATTTTGTCCGAAAAAGTTTTCTCTCGCGCGTGAGCAGCAACGGAAAGGACGGAAACCGTAATAGCCGGGCTGCGCTTGAAGCCTGCTGGACCATTGAGCCCTGCCGGAAAATCGGGCAACGGCACAAAAAAGAGCTGAGCCTTGGATCGAGGTTCGCCGCAGTTCAGAGTCAGTCGCGCACGTGCTACGCGCGCGCGTACGCGAGGCACTAGTCGAAACATCCCTTGCTGGTGTCACACAACCTTTGTCCGGTCCGGCCGATCTGGGCGACCACGGGAAACCAAGGGTGTCACAGTTACAGTCCCGTTGCTCACAGCCTGCGAAATACGCGCCCTGAAAAGGCCGGAAGCTTCCTCAGTGTAATATTGCGCCAGACCACTATCGGCGGGCACGCGGATGGTTGCCAGCTCCATCCAAAACCTGCCAGCCTTTGTAGATTCCAGGCAACACTCAATCGTTACGGCTCCGGCTGATACCGGCCCTTCTCCGCGGATGAGAAACCTAACCCTGCGCGGCTCCGGTAGCACAAGCTTTTTGCCCGCCCCGGTTGTGGCCTTGTCTTGCAATGGTTTAAGAACCCTCATCATAGTTGCGCGCTCCTTCATTGGGATATTGACAGGACAGGGAAAGTTGCCGCTGGGACATTTGCGATAGGGCGGCACAGGATGGCAGGCGCGGTCATCCCAGACGAGCCACTGCGCGCCAAAGAAATATTACTGGGAAATCATCGCTGACAACCTCAGCAAAGCCGGTTGGAGTTGGGGCTGCGTCTCAGCGGTGGATTCTCGCGGACGGACAATCTTTGTTGCTGACGCCCATCGCGGCGACGGAAAACGTTTCATCGCGCGCGCGGGTACGTGTGACATGCTTGGGAAAAGACACAGAGTCAGAAACGCAGTTGAAGCCACGTGAGCGCAATTACCCAGCGTACGTGGCGATTTTTTTATTCAACTCGCGCCGCGCGAGATCGTATCTGCGGTCTGTCGAGCTCACTGATGAGCCTAGCATGCACGGCTTCGCTCCAGAGCATCGCGCGGTTATCGGGGACAATGCCAGAGCCGAACTTGCAGGCATAAACCTTCGTGAACTCGGCGCCAAAAAACAAGGTACAGGCCGAATAGTAAACCCAAAGCAACACAATGATCACCGACGCAGCTGCGCCATAAGCCGAGGTGATACTGCTGGCGCCGAGATAAAAGCCGATGAGAAATTTGCCGAGGACGAACAGCAGTGACGTGACAGCCGCGCCAAGCCACACGTCACGCCAGCCGATGCGGACATTAGGCAGAATCTTGAAGATCATGGCGAACAGCACAGTGATCACGCTGAGGGAAGCCAGAAAATCCAACGTCTGCCATAGGAATACTGGCAAAGGCAGCAGCCAATTCATGTATTTGCTGAGCGCAGTCAGGATAGCGCTGAGCAGCAATGACACCAGCAACAGGAATCCTATCGATAGAACCATTGAGAAGGTCATAAGCCGATCTCGGATTAACCGGAGCAATGTGCGACCCGGTTTGACGACGACACCCCAGATAGTGTTAAGAGCAGCCTTCAACTCGGCAAATACTCCCGAAGCACCAAACAGCAGCACCGCTATCCCGGCGATTGCGGTGAACGTTCCCGTTCTTTTCTGCGTCGCCGTTGCGGCCAGCAGCGTCTCGAGCGCATCCGCCGCACGAGGCCCTGCCAATGCTTCAAGTTGCGCGCTGACCTGCTCTCGCACCGTTTCCTCACTGAAGACCAGCGCGGCGATAGAGACAGCGATGACCAACAACGGAGCCAGCGAGAAGATTGAATAGAATGCCAGCGACGCACTCAGGCGCAATGCATTGTCCTCCACCCATGCACCGGCACTCTCCAGCAAGACCGACGGAAAATCGCGCGCGCGCATCAACTAGAAATTCGCAGCCGACAGAGGCTTCTAGCGCGTTCTTTAAGTAATCGCAATGCAATCTTTCGCGCGCATAGGGCTGTAAGTGAAACGGCTGGTCAAAACGGTGGTGGTTTTTGGCTGCTTCTCGTCCTAGTCGCAGCGGTCGCCATCGTGCACGTTTATCTCGCCATCTGAGTGCGCGCTTATGTTAATCGCAAACTCTCGGAGATCCCCGGCTATCGCGCACAGGCGCAAGCCGTGACGCTGCATCCCTGCGCGACTTCGGTCGAAATCAACCTAAGGTTGCCTACTTGCCAAATCTGCAAAGGATTATGGCTCTTTGAACTCGGCCGCGTGCTCATGCGTCTCAATCACATTGTCGCCTTCATCGTAAACGCGGATCACATAGCACGCTCGTGCAATCGCAATTCAATTTTTCTGAGGCAGCTCTCCCCGCGCGCGAATATCATTTTCTGCGAAACGTCGCCGCAAGCTTCCCAATAATCCATCGCAGTACAACCCACATCAGCCACAACACGACAAGAACCCCGACGACTACCAGCAGGAGCTCAATGAGCTTCCAGAAAGACCTTTCGCCGCCTGGAATATATGATGGCACTTGCGCAATGGCTAAGAGAAACTCTTCGCTTTGCATATGGAATCCGATGCGCCTAATCTCCGCCGGAGAAAGACCATCAGCAAACGTGGAGTGGTGAGCTAAGCTAAAGCCGTGTTAGGAAATCGAGACCGCACAAATGCTTACGCGCAAGCGCGCGCGTAAGAGCTTCTGGAAATAGCGAAATTTCAAGAAGTTCTTTTTGCTATTCCAACTACTGCTTCCGACACCCCATCGCCCAATCGTCCTGCATCTCCCTAAGCTTCACCTCTATCGGCTCCCGATAGTAATGGACAATTCGGCGGAACGATCAGCCGAATCGCCCTTGGTACGGCTTCATATCGGACGCTTGAAAACCGTACCGGCTCGCCATCCAGGTTGACCGGAATCGCTTCTTCGGGATAGACCTCGGCCCAAGGAGTCTGCCAATATGAGATATACTCGCCATCCGGTGAAAGCTGTTGCAACTCTCGCGCGGCGGAGAGCAGCGCGATCGCCGGGATATGACGAACGACAAGCACATCGAGCAAACCGTCGTCAATACGTGCGCGGGGAGCGACTTGGACACCGCCACCCGTCTGGCGGCCATTTCCGACGATTGCCACTGGGCCACTGCCAATGATTTCGCGATCCGGCAGGGTGAGCGTTCCGTGATATTGATGAACGTTCATCGCCAGAATTGCGCCCATCACGGCGTACGCGGCAGGGCCAAGCAACTGTTTGAGTTCCGGCGGAGTCGTCGCTGTGACCTCGGCGCCGAAGCCAACACTGGCTGCGTTTAGGAACCAGTGCTCATTGGCCTTACCGACATCGATTGGAACTCCGTCACCTTCCATACAGAGCGCCAGCGCCTTCTCCGGATCACGCGGAATGCCGCATCCGGTAGCGAAGTCATTCGCGGTCCCTAGTGGCACCACTCCCAAAACGGGCCGCAGGGCCATGGAGAGATCCATTAAACCGTGAACCACCTCGTTCAGTGTACCGTCCCCACCGGCAGCAATCAGCAAATCCACTTCGCCTGCTTCCGACACAAACCGCCGCGCGTCTCCCTTTTCCGAAGTCACTCGTACTTCGATGCCATGCCCGACTACTCGCTGCCGAACAACTGCGCTCCGGAGCGCGTCATTGCCGGCCACTTTGCCGTTGAGAATCAACTGAACTTTTCTACTCCTGGCCCTGGTATCCATAGAGACGGACGCAGCGGTTCGAAAAGTGTCCGACTTTGCAAGGAGAATCTTTTGTCCCCACGCGCGTAGTGGCCATTAACTTAAAGCTATCCATGTCAGCCCAAACGCAAAAGCCATACCCAATTCGTTCGCTTGACGAAGCGGGGCAACGTGATTGAGGGCAGGAGCCCACGGGCGACTTTAGAGAATGAGCGCAACTTTGCATCGTCTGCTGGCAACGCAGTTCTTTAATGAAGCGCTGTATCGAAATTCTTCGGGGCGGTGAGAATCCCAAGGACTAATCGTGCGACACAGTATTTGAAGTCAAAAAAATCAAAGGCAGCTCGACATTTTGCACATCCCTTTTTTACCCCAAATGCGATTACCGGCTGGAACCCTTTTAAATCTATGAAAACTCTGCGTCGGTTTAGTCAAAATCGTTTCTTCTCACACCTGCGCATCTCCGCCGCGGTCACGCTTGTGGCAGCCGCTGCGGTCAGCGCGATTGCATCCTTCAAGGCCGATCCCGAGAAGCGGCTCACGAACGACAACGGGGCGAACGGCGGGTACATCAGCGACTACACGTTGGTCACGGGGAATACGTACACGGATGCCGTCCTGACGGCCTGCTCCCAGAGCCGCGGACGCCAAAACGAACCCGCTGTAGCAGTCGACCCCCGAGACACGCGGGTGATCGTGGGCAGCTCGAACGATTACTGCCCCGTGTTCGCGTCCGACGGCACGTTTATCGGTCTCGGTGACGTTTGGCTTGGCTACTACCGCTCGGAGAATATGGGCCTGAGCTTCAAGAGCTCGCTCGTCCCGGGCTACCAGGGCGACCAATCGCCCTACGCCGCACGCTCGCACGTGCGGACGGCCGATTCGGGTGATCCCGTCCTCGCTTGGGACAGCCACGGACGCCTGTTCGCGGGCTCGGAGAGTTCGACCAATCCCGAACGACCCACTCAGACCTTCGGGGACGTATGGGTGGCCACCTTCGAGAACCCGAACGGGCCCGGCGGAGCGACGTTGAACGACGGCAAGGAATTCGTGCGCTCCATCGACGTCGCCACGGGTTCGGCGGCGCCGGGCCTGCTGGGTAAGTTCCACGACAAGACGGCGATCGAGGTCGATCGCACCGGCGGCTCGTGCGATGGCAACGTCTACTTCGCGTGGGCGCGGTTCACGGGCGGCGGGTCGAACGGCTTCAACTCGAGCATCTACTTCGTACGCTCAACCGACCACGGGCAGACCTTCTCGGCGCCCATGAAACTGAGCCAGACAGTGCACGACATCCAGTTCCCGGACATCTCGGTCACCGGTGACGGCCACGTTTACGTGACCTACCGCCAATTCGCGGATGTGCGGAGCAACTCGGCAGTCGACGCGATCGCCTACAACGCCTCCACCGACTGTGGCGCGACATTCTCAGCTCCGAAGGTAATCCAGCCGTTCGAGCCGTACGACCCCACGGACCTCGACGACTCGGGCGCGGTCGTCGGCGACTGCGGAGACTTCGCGTCTCACTGCCAGTCCGGCTATACGTTCATGCGTGGAGGCACCCAGGTGCGGTCGACGGCCGACCAGACAGACATGGCGCACGACTATATCTACGTCGTCTACGATCCATCGATCCCTAACACTGAAGTGCCAAGCGGTACGACCTACGGCTCGATTGTGTCCGAGGATTTGCCGGATAAGTACCATCAAAACGTGGGGAGTCAGTCCGGTATCTACTTCTTCCGGCTGGATGGCGCGACGGGCATGCATACGACGCCGACGCTGATCGATGCGGAGACCAGGGGCCTGCAACGATTTCCGGACATCTCCGTCGACAACGGCTCGATGCACGTGCTGTGGTGGGACAGCCGGAACGACCCGTGCTACGACCGAACGAGGCCGCTAGGCAACTGTGCGAACAAGAGCACGGTTGTATCGCTCGATGTGTTCGGCACCTCGGCATCGACGGCGTTTACGACGACGCCTACATGGGCGACGCCGGCGACGCAGCTGAACACGGTCAGCAGCAACCCCAACTGGGAGCAGTTCAGCGGCCGAACCGTGCCCTTCGGCGGCGACTACCTGTACATTAGTTCGGTCGGGGCGTTCTCTTACGGCGTATGGACCGACTGGCGCAATGTGGTCACGGGCTCGGATCCGCGTGAGGGCGGCGACAGCGACATTGACGCCGCCGACGTTCACCAGTGTCGCATGCAGAATCCCGATGGGAGCTTCACGCGCGACACGTGCCCGTGGGAGGGCGGGCTCGACCAAAACATCTACGGGAACACGACACCGTAGCTGGCACTTAATGCCGAATAAGACTATGGCTTCGGTTCAGTCGAACTAGCTGTAAGCATCCAGAAGTCTCCGAAAACATCCGCAAAATTTAGCCGAGTAAGCAGCCACGCCAGTGAGGTACGCAGCCGGCTCAGAACGGCCAAAGCGTCGCCTGGGGGCGGATTCGCAACCCGATTCGGTCGCCTCCGCGTGTGTTGCCGTTTTTTAAACAGTGGCAGTTCACCTATGAAATAGCGGTGCGACCCTAACGGGATTCGAACCCGTGTTACCGCCGTGAAAGGGCGATGTCCTAGGCCTCTAGACGATAGGGTCATCCGGCAGCTGCCGGCCGGGCAATATCAGAATTCAACTCTGTGTGCGCAAGGCAAATTGCCTGCGCAGCTTTCAATGTCATCGCCGTGTTAGATCGACAATCAGTTTTGCCGTGCGCGCCGCGGCGCCGGCGTGTTGGCGAAGGACGGCGCTCGCATTTGCGACGAGTGTTTCTCGTAATCGGGAATCGTTCAAAAGATCGACAATTGCTCTCTGCAAATCCGAAGGCGAATCGATTTGCACCGCGCCGGCGTGCGCAATGAGCGAAAGCGCCAGCCTCGCGAAATTCTCCATGTTCGGCCCGAAAATAACCGGGACGCCGGCCATGATCGGCTCCACAGGATTTTGGCCGCCGTGCGCGATCAAGCTTTTGCCTATGAATGCAACAGTGGCGACCGCATACCAATTTCGCAGCTCGCCGGTTGAGTCGAGCAGCAAACAATCGACTGTTCGATTCACCATTGATAATTGAGTCCGCACCGCTACGCGCAACCCGAGTTGCTCCAGAGCGCGACGGACTTCTGGCGCGCGTTCCACATGACGCGGCGCGACAATTAAAAAAAGTTCTGGAAGGTCCGCGTCCAGTTCGCGAACAATTCTTCCAAGAATTTCTTCTTCGCCGGCATGCGTGCTGCCACCAAAAAGAATCGGGCGACTTTCGACCTTGAGCTCACGCAGCACTCTTCGCGGCAGCGTTGGATCGATATCCGCATTTTCGGGATCGTACTTGATGCTGCCGGTGTGGTGAATTTGGCCGCGTGCGACGCCGAGCGCCGCCCATCGATCGACATCTTCCTGCTCCTGCACGCAGATCAGATCAAGAAGCCGGAACGTGCGCGCGACAAAAAATCGGAACCGTCGAAATCTTCTTTCGGACCGGTGCGACAAACGCGCGTTGACCAGCGCAACCGGAGCGCCCCGCGCATGTGCCATGGCGACGAGGTTTGGCCAGACCTCCGCTTCGATAAGTAGAATTCGCGCCGGTCGGATGAT
>WNGL01000950.1_pt1 | contig 35077 bp, 25 predicted proteins | sample 5400591 | NCBI WGS metagenome assembly WNGL01 (sample SAMN13153377, study PRJNA577476) | soil metagenome | isolation source: 80 cm soil or saprolite under Garry oak tree replicate 1 | place: USA:California | collected 2016-06-15
ACAAGGTGTGTTGCTTTCCCACTCATGCCGCGATGAAACTGCGTCATGAATGGGGCACCCACATTCTGAGTCGCACAAGCTGTGTTGCTTTCCCACTCATGCCGCAAAAGACGCGTCATGAATGAGGCACCCACATTTTGAGTCCCACAAGCTGTGTTGCTTTCCCACTCATGCCGCGATGAAACTGCGTCATGAATGGGGCACCCAGATTCTGAGGTAATGTGGAAATTGGAAAAGTACGAGGAGCCAACCGGGGAGCTCCATCTGAGAGTTCGGCGGTTCGTACCGGCTGGTAGAATCGGCTTAGTCCCTTTGAGAGAGAATTGATTGTGGCCTCGAACCTGGTAGCACCTTCTCAGAAACCTGCCGCACTTACGTTTCAGGAATTGTTGTTTCGCCTGCAAGGGTTTTGGGCGGAGCGCGGATGTGTGCTGCAGCAGCCCTACGACGTCGAAGTGGGCGCGGGCACCATGGCGCCGGAGACGTTTTTGCGCGTGCTTGGGCCGAAGCCGTTTAGGGTGGGGTATGCGCAGCCTTCGCGTAGGCCGGCGGATGGACGTTACGGCGAGAATCCAAATCGGCTGTTCAAGCACACGCAGTTTCAGCTGATTTTGAAGCCGCCGCCGGTAAATGTGCAGGAGTTGTATCTCGAGTCGCTCGAGGCGATCGGGATCGACCTGAGCAAACACGATTTGAAATTTGAAGAGGACAACTGGGAGTGGCCGGCCGGGGGCGCGTGGGGCGTGGGCTGGCAAGTGATGCTGGATGGGCTGGAGATTACGCAGTTCACGTACTTTCAGCAATGCGGCGGGATGGACCTGGATCCGATCTGCGCGGAGCTGACGTATGGGCTGGAGCGCATTGCTGCGTTCCTGCAAGATGTGGACTCGATCTATGACATCGTGTGGGCACGCGATCCAGAGACGGGCGCGCCGGTAACGTACGGCGAGGTGCGGCTCGCGGAGGAGTTGCAGTTCTCTGTTTACAACTTTGAAGTTGCGGAGACGGAAAAGCTTTGGGAGCATTTCAGGTTGTATGAGGCGGAAGCGCAGGCGCTGATAGGTCGGGCGCATGATGCGTTGGGGAGTGAGACGGCGAGTGCGGCGGAGAAGCGGAGATTTCCGCTGTTGCCGACGTATGAGTTGGCGCTGAAGTGCTCGAATCTTTTCAACGTGCTCGATGCGCGCGGAGCGATCAGCGTGACGGAGCGCGTGGGCGTGATTGGAAGGATTCGCGCGCTGGCGGTGGGCGTGGCGAAGGCGTACGCGGTGCAGCAGACGGAGTAGATTTGGTTTCCCACCCTATCCGAAAAGTGCGCGGATAGGATGGGGCACCCGGCGCGTTCCCACCCATGGCGCGATGAGACTGCGTCATGGATGGGGCACCCAAAGTATCGATGAGTTAGTGAGAAAGTAATAAGTTATGGCGGATTTTTTATTGGAGATTGGGTTGGAGGAGGTTCCGGCCCGCATGATTGCCGGGGCTGAGGCCGAGCTGGGACGGCGCGTGAATGAATTGATCACGCGGGAGCGGCTGCTTGCCGACGGAGGCAAGGTTACCACCTATTCCACGCCGCGGCGGTTGGCGGTGCTGGTGGAGGAAGTGCTCGAGAGCCAGGTTGACACCGAGGAAAGGCTGACGGGACCTTCGTGGAAGGTGGCGTTCAAAGACGGAGTGGCGACGGCGGCGGCGGAGGCATTTGCGAAGAAGGCCGGTGTTGCGGTTGCGGCGCTTGAGAAGGTGACGACGGCGAAGGGTGAATATGTTGGCGCGACGGTGAAACGCGCGGGCAGAGCAGCTTCAGAGTTGCTGGCCAGCGAATTGCCGAAAGAAGTGCTGGGTATCTACTGGGCCAAGAACATGTATTGGCGCGCGGGCAAACCGGAGCGGTTTGTGAGGCCGGTGCGCTGGGTTGTAGCGATGCTGGATTCGACGATTGTGCCACTGGAGATCGCGGGGATCGCGGCTGGAAATGCGAGCCGCGGACATCGTGTGCTGCATGGCGATGACCCCGTCGTTCCTCCTTCGGCGAAGGGATACGTCAATGCGCTTCGCGCCGCAAGCGTGGTGGTGGATGTGGCCGAGCGGAGACATATCATTCGCAAGGCGCTGGATGCGGAAACGCGCAAGGTTTCCGGGGCGCGCTGGCGCGAGGACGAGCCGCTGGTTGAGACGGTGGTACATCTGACGGAGTGGCCGACGGTGATTCTGGGCGGCTTTGCGGCGGAGTTCCTGTCGCTCCCGGAAGAAGTGCTGGTCACCGTGATGCGCGATCACCAGAAGTATTTTGCGGTTGAGGATGCGAATGGCAAGCTGGCGCCGCATTTTCTTGCGGTGCTGAATACGCGGGCGGACGAGGAAGGACAGGCGATCATTCGCCATGGCAATGAGCGCGTGCTGGTATCTCGATTCAAGGACGCGCAGTTCTTCTGGGATTTCGATCAGAAGACGCCACTCGTAGATCGCGTGGAGAGTCTGAAGGCGGTTACGTTCCAGAAGGATCTGGGGAGTTATCACTGGAAGACGGAGCAGAATTTGCGCGTGGCGCGAGAACTCGCGGCGGCGGTGAAGGCTGGCGGCGTGGTGTTTGAAGAGGCCGGACTAATAAAAGCTGTAGAGCTGGCGAAAGCCGATCTGACTGCCGAGTTGGTGAGGGAGTTCACCGAGTTGCAAGGGATTATCGGCGGGCTCTATGCGCGGGCGCAAGGTCTCGGCGAGCGGGTTGCGCTGGCGATCTATGAGCAATACACACCGGCGTCTACGGATGGCGATATTCCGGTTTCGGTGGAGGGGCAACTGCTGGGGCTCGCAGATCGGATTCAGACGATCACAGCGATGTTTGGAATTGGATTGGAGCCGACGGGGTCGAAGGATCCGTTTGCATTGCGGCGCGCTGCGAACGCGATTGTGAAGATCCTGGCCGAGTCGGGATTGCCGCTGACGCTGAGCGCTGTGGCAGGCGCTGAAAAGGACGAGAAGGTGGCGGCGTTTTTGCGCGAGCGGCTGCACTTCTATTTGAAAGATGTGCGCGGGTTTTCGTACGACGTGGTGAATGCGGTGCTGGCTGCGGGCGCGGACGATGTGCGCGATGCGATTGCGCGGGCTGAGGCGTTGACGGCAGCGCGCGAGTCGGAAGATTTCGCGGCGATTTCGGCGGCGTTCAAGCGAATCAAGAATATTTTACGGCAGGCGGAAGAGAAGGGATTTGCCATCCAGGCAGCCTCTGGAGTCGCTCTTGCCAAAGAGGCACAGAAGCTGGCCGACGCTGCCGCGGTGCTGGCACCGGAGGTCGCATTGCTTCGCCAAAAGCGGGCTTATGGAGAGGCGTTGGCTTCGATTGCTACGCTGCGTCCGACGGTGGATGCATTCTTCGACAAGGTGATGGTTCTTGATCCTGATCCTGCGATACGCGGGGCGCATTTGGGGCTGATCGATGGAGTGCTGCGCGGGTTTTCGGGTATTGCCGATTTCAGTGAGATCGTGACGGGATAGACGCGACCGACGATCCAAGGGCAGCGGCTTTCGCGGTTAACTTGACGCGTCAACTTACCGAACACAAAGAAGATTCAGGCGGAATTCGAGATCACGATTCGTCTGCCAATGGCAGGCGCCGGTCGGGAATCGTTGCCTTTCGTCGCAAATGAGATGCGTCGATTCCTTCGCGAGTGCAGACTTCGTGCTGGGAGGAATACGCAATGCGATACAGAAATATTTTAGGAATGACTACCGGGCTCGTGCTATTGGCTGCTACCGGCCTGCTTGGCCAATCGGCGTCTATACAAACATGGAGCCTGCCGCAGGGAACTGCAGTGAAGGACAACGGTCCTCGCACGTACCGGTTTGTCGTCGACTACAACACGGGGAACACCAGGGGCGAAATAATGTCCCGTCAGCGCGTGACAGGGGAGTATACGCGCGGACTGGCTGGGGGAGGGGCGATGTGGAAGAACGTGACTCAGGCGAACGCGATCGGCGCGGGCCCATTTGCCGTGGCGGAGAAGCAGGATTTCATGGAGGGGTTTCGATACCGCAACGACCTTGCCGGCTCGATGACGCCGGAATTCTTCAAGGGGTTTCCGCCCATGGCATTCATGGAGCGTAATCTGGTTTGGGATACGGGGATGATGGAGTGGTTCGGTCAAGGCTTCTTTGACCGCTTGAAGCTGAACGAGCCTTACCGCATCATCTCGGACGAGAAGATGTCCATACCGGGGCTAGGGACGTTTCAAAACCACGACGTGCTGCTGGAATGGGTTGGGCGCTCGCAACGAAACGGGCATGAATGCGCCCTGATCAAGTACCAGGCATTCTTCAATCCGGTGCAAATCGCTACCGGCGGAATGTCATTAGACGGACGCAGCGACTACTGGGGAGAGATCTGGATTTCGCTCGAGTCGAAGCAAGTTGAATTTGGAACTCTCTATGAGAGCGTGGTGGGTGAGTTAAAGCTGCCGGGTCAGGAATTGAAGCAGAATGTCAACATCTTCCGCAGCGGCACTCTGGAACCCGTGGACACGAAGTAGAGCGCAGGTTGATCGAGGCATCGCTATGAGTACGACCAAAAGCAACTGGGCTTTCTCGCTGCTTTGGACCAATGGCGCGGTGGCGATCATGGTTCTCATCGAGGTACTGATGAACCAGATTCGGAGTGCGCGGGATCTGCGTTTTGCACTCGGATACTCGCTTATTTACGCAAATCTAACCGGTGTTCTCGCCATGCTGGTGATCGGTGTGTTTGCAACGAAGCCGTGGGTGAGTAAACTTCCGCTTCCTGCCGTCATGGCATTTTGCATTCTTGTTTTCGTGCCGATCGGTTGCCTGTTGGGGCAGACGTCGCTGATGGCGCTTGGCCTGGTTGTGCCGCAGCACTTCTGGTTGGAGTACTTGCACACCCTGCGGATTTGCATTCCGCTGTCCGCGGTGTTTGGCCTCGGCGCCATGGTCCACGCTTCGCTGCGGGAGCGGGTGCGAGCTTCGGAAGAGAGGCTCCACGAGAAAGAGGCAGGTGAGGAGCGGGCCCTCAAGCTGGCCGCGGAAGCACGTCTGAGGTCGCTCGAATCGCGCATCCGACCGCATTTTCTGTTTAACACACTGAACTCGATCAGCTCGCTGATTGCCCTCGACCCATCGCGAGCTGAACAGATAGTAGGCCGGCTTTCGGCTTTGTTGCGCGCGTCGCTCGATAGTGGGAATCAGCCATTGATCCCTTTGCAGCAAGAACTGGCGATGGTGGAAAGTTATCTCGACATCGAGAGGGCCCGTTTTGGCGATAAGCTTCGCGGGTCGACCGACGTTGCCGATGAACTGCTCGGTGCGAAGGTGCCTCCGATGTCGGTGCAGGCGCTGGTTGAGAACGCGGTGAAGCATGGAATCGCTCCGCAACGAGGCGGAGGGGAGATCAAGGTGGCTGTTTCCGCTGAGAATGAGAGCTTGAAGATCGAGGTTCGAGATAGTGGGCCTGGATTCAATTTGGCTGACATTCCCGCCGGCCGTGGGCTGGATAATCTGGTGGAGCGGCTTGATGCACTGTTTGGCGCCAAAGCGCGACTGAACGTTTTTCGGCGAGATGGCCAATCCGTAGTAGAGATGGTGTTGCCACGAGCATGAAACTGCGCGCCTACCTAGTGGATGACGAACCGTTGGCGCTGCAACGACTGCGCCGGTTGCTGGAGCAGACAGACCGCGTGCAAGTCATCGGCAGCGCTACCGAACCCGAGGATGCGGTGGCGGCGCTGTCTGCCGATCCACCGGACGTGTGTTTTCTAGACATCGAGATGCCGCGGCTGAACGGTTTCGAGGTGCTGGCGCGTTTGCCTCGGCAGCCTATCGTCATCTTCACCACCGCCTACGATCAATATGCATTGCATGCGTTTGCAGTGAATTCTGTCGACTACCTTCTAAAGCCTGTGGAGCCCGAATCGCTGGAGCGAGCGCTCAAGAAAATTGAGGGTTTGCGAAGCTCGGCCCAGTTCATACCGCCGGACACGCAAGCGATGTTCAAGCAGCTGATGGATTCGCTGCGCGAGGTCCGGCCCGAATTTCCCGAGCGCATTGCGTCGCGCCTGGGAGATCGCCTTTGGTTTCTGGACATGGATCGCGTGACTCATTTCTACGCCGAAGACAAGCTGACGTTTGCCGTTTCCGAGGGCAAATCCTATTGTGTGGAGCACACGATCGCGGAATTAGAAAAAGAGCTGAATCCCAGGAATTTTGTGCGGATCCATCGGGGCACAGTCGTGAATCTCGCTTGGATCAAGGAAGTTGCTTTGCTACCGGGAGGGGCTTTGAATGTTCGCCTCAAGGACGGCAAAGAAACTGAATTGACGGTTGCGCGGGATCGAGCGCGTGAGTTCAAAGAGCGGGCAGGGTACTAGGGCCTGTTAACACTACCAGGGCGGATGGCGTTGCGAGAGAAAATCGGTTCAGACGAAGCCGAGCCCGAGGGCTGTGGCGGGTCCACTGTTGAGGGCGAGAATGAAGTATGACCCGATTTTTACCGCAACCCGAAGGGACGGGGCCGGTTTTCCCGATTTCGTTGTCCCTCGTCGCTAACATACACCCGGTATGCGTCGCTCCTCGCTCCTAGAACTCGAGAAAACCGGCTCCCGTCGCCACCGTCCGGGTAGTGTTAACAGGCCCTAGAGCCGACGTTTGCCATTGGCCTCATTTGTGGTCCTGACGCCGAAATCGCGTGCCGACAATCGCGATTTCGCTGCGACGCCGGATGGGGCGGGCGCGTCTACAATCTATAGAGAATGGCCGACACTCTTTACCTGAGTTTGTGGTACCCGAATCTGCGCCTGGCTGCGTTGGCGGACAAGCTGACGGCGGTGCTGGGGGCGTTTGCCGCGCATGGGGGCGAAGCGAGGGTCTATTCTGCGACGGTCTGGCCGGTCAGCTGGAGCGAGTCGCCCGTTTACCAGATGATTTTTGGGCGGGGTGAGCGCGGGCTTGAGCCGCGAGCGGCGGTGGATGAAGCGCTGGAACTGCTTCACGACGATTACGCTTACGAGTTCCAGATTGGCTGGAGTCTATGGGAACCACCCCGGGGCCATGGACCCGTGACCGGGAACCCCGAATCTTCACCTCAAGGGGATTGTGAGTTTGATCCGCGATGGGTGCGCGAACCTCGGCTTGTGCGGGTGACAGGCTTTGGGCCGCTGTTTGATGAAGGTGCATACGAGCAGGACGGCCACATCCGGATCGACTTCGGCAGCGATGCGCTGTTCCTCGATGAAGAGGTTGAACTGGATAGCACCGCCACCCGGCTCGTGGAAGAAAACGTGCGGCAGTTGGTGGAATTGACGACGGCTGTCGAGAAGGGCTCCGGGGCCACCGCGCGGCTGCTGTGGAGCGAATTGGGCGAGAGCCTGGCCCAGCGGCTTGCGGCCCGGCTTGGCATGGCGAACTAGTGCGACCTTCGCTCAAAACGCGGATGCCGGAGATTCGATGACAGCGCGTCCGGTGCGTTTCACGATTGAGAGGCTGCGGACACTGGTGCTGGTGACCGGGGTGCTGCTGGTCGCGGCGCTGGGAGTGTTTCTCAGCATCAATAAGTGGAAGAATCATTTCATTCGGCGCGATATTCCCAAGCGGCTGGGACTGAACATTCAGGAAGAGGCCAACGGCTGGACCTATTCTCACGATGTGCGCGGTCACACGCTGTACAAGATTCATGCCTCCAAGCAGGTCCAGATCAAGAAGGACGGCTTGGTGCTGCTGCAGCTTCACGATGTCAACATCGAGCTCTATGGCGAAGACGGCACCCGCACGGACCGTATCGAAGGCAACGAGTTTGAATATGATCCCAAGGCAGGAATCGCCAGGGCTGCGGGGCCGGTAGAGATCACAATGACGCGGCCCGAGATAGCGCCGGCGATTGCGCCCAAGGCTGCGCCGAGTCAGATGCTGAGTGGCAAGCCCTTGAGCGGCACATTGGCGTCAGCAGCGCAGGCTGCAGCGCGCGGCGAGATTCGAGTAAAGACGAGCGGGCTCAGTTTTGACCGGAATACCGGCGAAGCGTCAACCACCGAAAAAGTAGAATTTGCGCTGACCCAGGGAAACGGGAGCGCCATCGGCGCCCGATACGACGCGCGTGAGGGCAAACTCGTGCTCGATCATGCCGTGGAAGTGACCACGACGCGTGGAGCGCAGCCTGTGACCCTCCGTGCGCAACACGCGGAGTTTGAGCGGGGCGACCAAGCATGTTCTTTGCGCTCGGTCACGGTCAACTTCAACAATGGCGAGTCCAGGGCGGAAGAGGCAAGAGTTTTTTTCCGCGCAGATGGGACTGCAGGGCGGCTCGACGTAGAGCGGGGATTTTCTCTGGCGACGAGCGCGGGCAGCCGATTGGCTGCGCCGATGGGATCGCTAGAATTTGACGAGCACAATCAACCGCGGCAAGGGCACTTGCATGGCGGCGTGACCATCGACTCCGATGCCAATGGCAGAAAGGTGCATGGAACCGCTCCCACGATGGAGATGCAGTTTGTGGGAAACGGAGAACTGCGTGGTGCGCATCTGGAGCGTGGGGTGGATATTTCAAGCGATGAGCAAGCCGGATCCGGTAAGGAACTGACACAAACGCATAGGTCGTGGAGCGCACCGGTGGTTGACATTGCGTTTCGAAACGCTGGACGGGGAAGAGTGGAGCTGGGTTCGATTCATGGCATGGGAGGTGTTCAAGTATTGGCAGATAGCCGGCGGGGCCATGGGCCTGTTTTGCCTGTGCGGATGACGGCGCAGGACGTGACCGGTACCTTTGGTCCCAGCGGAACCTTGACCGGAATCACGGGGACTGGACAAGCCAGCATTCAGCAGACTTCGGCAACAGGAACCCGGCAGACGACGAGCGGTGACAAACTGGTCGCGCATCTGGCTACAGCGGAAGGCAACGCGAAGGGAACTGGAGGAATGCAAATTGAGTCAGCCACGGTGATCGGAAATGTGGTGCTGATGCAAGAGCCGGCGGCGCGGCCGGGTTCCGCGGCTGACACGGCACTGCGAGCCACTGCGGGCGAGGCCGTCTATGAGGGCGCGGGGGAGTGGCTGCATTTGACGCGTAATCCTCGCATTACGGACGGCGGGTTGGAACTTTCCGCAGACAAGATCGACATGTCGCAGGCGTCGGGTGATGCGTTTGCGCATGGGAATGTGAAAGCGACATGGCTTGGGAAAGTCGGGAGCGAGACTGGGAAGCAGACCGGGGCGGTCCCGGGGAGCTCGGTGTTTGGCGGGCAAGGTCCGGCGCACGTAGTGGCTGCCGAGACGCAGTTGCATCGGGACACGGGCGAAGCGACATTCAAGGGCAAGGCGAGGATGTGGCAGCAGGGGAACTCGGTCGCGGCGCCGATGATCACGCTGGATCGGACGCGACAGACATTGACGGCGCGCAGCGCAAACGCGGCTGATCCGGTGCAGGTAGTGCTGGTGAACGCGGCAGGTGCGACATTGGCGAAGCACACCGTGGGGAGGCCCGGCACGCCGTCGGTCGTCAGGGTGCGTGGGGGTGATTTGAAGTACTCGAACGCCGAACGGAAAGCGGTGATGCACGGCGCTGCGGCAGGCAGCGTTGTTGCGACGACCGGGGACGCGAATACAACTTCGAATGAAGTGGAGCTAATTCTGCTGCCTCCCGGAAACCATGCCGGGAAGGATGGCGCATCCGCCCAGGTGGATCGAATGACTTCGAGCGGCCACGTGACGGTGGCGCTACAGGGGCGTAGAGGTACCGGCGAGAAACTTGTCTACACAAGCGAGAGCGAGAGTTACGTTTTGACTGGGACGGCCGCTGCGCCGCCCAAAATTACCGATCCGGTGCGGGGTGTGGTGACCGGAGAGGCTTTGATTTTCAATAGCCGCGATGATAGCGTCAGTATCGAAGGCGGCGGGCGCAGGACCACGACCGTAACCACGGCGCCGAAATGACCGATGCGCCGGAGAACGCCTGAAGGCTAGATGGAGACACTGATCGCTGAGGGAATCGGGAAGTCGTACAAGGGGCGCCAGGTCGTTCGCGGGGTCAATTTGAAGATCTCACGCGGCGAAGTGGTCGGGCTGCTGGGACCCAATGGCGCGGGCAAGACAACCAGCTTTTACATGATTGTCGGGCTGGTTGCTCCCGAGTCGGGCCGGATACTGGTAGATGACAACGAAATCACGCGCCTGCCCATGTACTTGAGGGCGCGGAATTACGGGATCAGCTATCTGCCTCAGGAGCCGTCGGTCTTCCGCAAACTCACCGTCGAAGAAAACATCTTGGCAGTCCTGGAGGCTCAGCCGCTCGATACCCGAGAGCGCCGCGCACGGTCTGAACGGCTGATTACCCAACTGAATCTTGGACATATACGGACTACGCGGGGATACGCGCTGTCGGGAGGCGAGCGGCGGCGGGTTGAAATTGCGCGTTCGCTATGCATTCAGCCGAATTTCATTCTTCTGGATGAGCCTTTTAGCGGCATCGATCCGATTGCAGTGCTTGAGTTGCAGAAGATTATCTTTGACCTGAAGTCCAGCGGCATCGGTATTTTGATCACCGACCACAACGTGCGCGAGACGTTGAGCGTTACGGACCGCGCCTATATCATTGCCGAGGGGCGGATTTTTTTCTCCGGAACCCCGCATGAGTTAGGCAACAATGTCGAAGTGCGGCGTCTATACCTGGGAGAGGGATTTTCGCTGGGCTGAGCAGGAAGTCCGGGGCCAGGGCAAGATGGGCCGCTCGGCACCCATGTCTGGGGAAGAGAGGGACCGCGGTTCTGGGCAGGAATTCCCGGAGTGGCAATCGCCCGATCCGGGACAACATCATCGGCGTGCGGTGAAATAGCCTCTATCGCTTGGCTGCCCCAATTACACTTGATGCAGGTCGAATCGGGAATAGAGTCCACTTATGTCGTTGCTGCAACCCAAATTGAACTTGAAGGTGTCGCAACGCCAGGTGCTCACTCCGGGCCTGATGCAAATGGTGAGCGTTCTTGCGCTCAACAAGCTGGAATTGAAGGAGATGATCGATGCCGAGATGGTGGAAAACCCCGTCCTGGAGGAGATCGACGAATCGGTTCCAATGCTGGATAACGTGGCGAGCTTGCAGGAACAGGATCTGCACAAGGAACACCTGGAGCCGGCAGCGGAGCCCGCGGCCGAACCCAAGGACTCATTTAACGAAATTGATTTTGGGTCGTACTTTCAGGATTACCTTGACCCCGGATATCGGACCCAGCCTGAGTATGAGGACAGCGAAAAGCCCTCGTTTGAGAATTTTCTCTCACAACCCACGAGCTTGTCAGATCATCTGGCGTGGCAACTGGGATCTCTGACGCTCGATCCCGAGCTTGAGCTTGCCGCGGAATTCGTCATTGGCAACCTGGACGAAGATGGGTACTTGACAATCAGCGATCAAGAACTGATTGAGGCGTTCGGCAAGTTCCCCGAGAACGATGGACAGGATGAGGCAACGCTGGGCGAGTTGATACGGCGGGGTATTGACCTCGTGCAGCACCTCGACCCGGCCGGGGTGTCCTCCCGGGACCTGCGCGAGTGCCTGCTGATTCAGATTGCCGCGCAGCAGGCCGAGCTGGCGAAGGTGTACGCGCGACAAGGCGAGGAGGACGAAGATCGACACGGAAGCTTCAAAGCTGAGGCCGAGGCACGCCTCGCTGAGCGGCGCCAAAGCATGGAAGTTGCCATTCAGATTGTGCAGGGCCACCTGGCCGAGTTGCAGAAGCGGGATGTGAAGGAACTGGCGCGTTCACTGCATGTGCCACCCGAGGGAGCGCACGCCGGGATTGAATTTATCCGCACACTGGATCCACGGCCCGGCCGTATCTACAACCGCGAACAAACTCGTTTGATCGAACCCGATGTGGTGTTTACGAAGCGGGGCGGCGAGTGGGTTGTCTCGATGAATGAAGAGGATCTGCCCAGCTTGCGGCTAAGCACGCGCTACCGCCGGATGCTGGTGGCCGAAGGCACCGACAAAGAAGTCAAGGAATATGTCAAGGAGAGGTTCCGCTCGGCGATGCAATTGATGCGCAACATCGCCCAGCGAAAGAGCACGATTTTGAGAACTTGCGAAGTGATCGTTCGCCGCCAGCAGGAGTTTCTCGATGTCGGCATTGAGGCGCTGCGGCCTATGATGATCAAGGAAGTGGCCGAAGAGATCGGGGTTCACCCCTCGACCGTCAGCCGAGCGGTGGCCAACAAATATGCCCATACCCCGCAGGGTGTGATCGAGCTGCGTTTCTTCTTCTCAGAGGGGTCGAATGGGCCCGAGGGCGCCGACACGCCGCTTTTGCTGCTCAAGCGCAAAGTCCGCAAGCTCATTGATGATGAAGATCCTCGGCACCCGCTGACCGACGACCAGCTCGCCGCGATGTTACAGGCACAGGGAATCCAGTTGACGCGCCGCACGGTGGCGAAATATCGCGAAGACATGAGCATCCCCTCGACCCACCAGCGCCGCCAGCGCGACGCGTAAGGGCAGGAAACGGTTACACTTGCCATTGGAATAGTCCAGTCGTAACATCACAGCACCGCATTTTGTGGCGTCCCCTGCATGTTTGCGCCAATCGTCTTTGTTTCGCATGGATGAAAGAGCATTCAATAGACGTTCCGAGGTCGAACCGTGCCAGTGTTGAAAAGCAGCTTCTCTGAGGGCGAACTCATTGCTGGCAACTACCAGGTCCTTTCCATCGCGGGTTCGGGCGGGATGGGAGTCGTTTATCGCGCGCTGGATCAGCGGCTAGACCGCACCGTTGCTCTCAAATTTCTGCCGCAGGAACTGAACTCGAGCGATCGCGACAAAGAGCGATTTCTGCGCGAGGCCCGCACGGCATCGTCGCTGGACCATCCGAATATTGGGGTCATTCACGGCATTGAAGAGACCGCTGACGGCCTGACGTTCATTGTCATGGCGTTTTACGAAGGCGACTCGCTGGCGCAGCGCATTCGCGGCGGCCAACTGACGGTCGAGGAATGCGTACATATCGCCAAACAGATGGCGAACGGCCTTGGGGAAGCCCATTCCCGCGGAATCGTTCATCGCGACATCAAGCCTTCCAACGTGATGATTACCGGCTCTGGCCTCGTCAAGATTGTGGATTTCGGCCTGGCGCGTGCGGTGAGCGAACAAACGGCTTCGCAGACTGGGATTTCGGGAACGGTCCGCTACATGTCGCCCGAGCAGGCGATGGACCGCAACGTTGATCAGCGCTGCGACATCTGGGCTCTTGGCGTTGTCTTTGCGGAAATGCTGACGGGGTTCAGCCCGTTTCCGGGTGAAACCATTCTGGCGATGCTTTTTGCAATCCTCAATGAGCCGCCGCGGAATATTGATACCGTGCCCGCCGCTCTGCTTCCTGTGCTCTACCGGGCGTTGGCCAAGGACCCGGACCTGCGCTACGCTTCGTGCGCGGAGTTTCTTGAGGATCTTGATGTTGCTGCACGCCAACTTCCGGTTGCATCGGAGCAAGCACCCAAAGGCAAATCAACGTTATCTTCACCGCGCAGCAGCCTGACGAACGCAAAGACCCGCCGCGCGCTCGCAAACGCTTCGCACACGGCCTGGACGCCCGCGAGACGCCAAAGCCCACTGAGGAACTGGTTGCTCGGCGCGTTGATCGGGCTGCTTGTGGTGGCGCTTGTTTTGGGGTTCGTTTCGCCGCTGCGACGGCTGGCTGTGGCTCTGCTTTCCGGGGCACCCTCGGAAAAGCACGTTGCGGTTTTGCCCTTCGACAACATCGGCAGCAACCCGGAAAACGCCGCCCTGGCCGACGGCCTGATGGAATCGCTGGCCGGACGGCTCTCGAACCTCGATGTTGGCAACCAGTCGCTTTGGATTGTCCCCACCAGCGAAGTCCGCCGTCGACATGTCACTGACCCAGCCGATGCCCTGAAAGATTTAGGCGCAAACCTTGTGGTCAAAGGCGCAGTGGAGCGCGACGGCAGCCTCATTCGCCTTACGGTGAACCTCATCGACGCGAAAAGCCTGCGCCAGCTTGGCTCCGCCGATGCTGAAGACCGCGCCGGAGACTTATCCACGCTGGAAGATGAAGCTGTCGCTCGCCTCGCACGACTCATGAATCTGGCCGTGACCGCCGATATGCTGCGCGGCACCGGTGGCAGGGTCAATCCCGCGGCGTACGAAGGCTATCTCACCGCTCTTGGCCTGATGCAGCGCTATGACAAGCCCGGCAATCTCGACCAGGCCATCGCCGCCCTGCAAAACGCGGTGAAGACCGATCCGGGATTTGCTCTTGGATACGCGCAGATGGGCGAGGCGTACCGCCTCAAAAACAACGTCGATCAAAACCCGCGATGGCTTGCTGAGGCCGAGGCGAATGCGCAGAAGGCCGTCGAGCTCGACAACCGGATTCCGTCGGTTTATGTCACCCTCGGCCGAATGCACGATTCGTCGGGGAAGCATGATCTCGCGCTCGGAGAGTTCCAGCATGCCATTGCGCTGGATCCGCGCAACGCCACTGCGCTCTCAGGTATGGCCCGCGCGTACGAAAACGCCGGGCGCCTCGCGGACGCCGAGGCCGCCTACCGTAAAGCCGCCGATCTTCAGCCCAACGACTGGGACGGCCATAACAATCTCGCTATGTTCCTGCAGCGTCACGGTAAGTACGCTGAGGCAATTGCCGAATACAATCATGCGCTCCAGCTTGCGCCAAATAATGCCCAGGTGCTGCTCAATCTCGGTGCTACTTACATCAACTCGGGTGATCCGAAATTCTTCCCGGATGCGGAATCCAACCTCAAGCGGTCCATATCGCTCAACCCAAGCTACGCCGCCTACGCCAATCTCGGGGCCCTGTACGACAGAGAAGGCAAATACCAGGACGCTGCGGATGTAACGCGCAAAGCGCTCGATATGAACAGCCAGAACTATATCGTCTGGGGCAACCTCCTGTCGGACTACGAATGGCTGAAACAGCCGGACAAGGCCGCAGACGTACGCCGCCACGAGATCCCGCTGATCGAGCAGTCAGTCCAGCAGCATCCGCGCGACGCCGCCGCCTTTGCGGTGCTGGCCGATCTTTATGCACTGGACCACGAGCGCGAGAAGGCTCTCGCGAGTTTGAGGACAGCACTCGCCCTCGCTCCCGACGATCCGGCGATTCTTTCCGAGGCTGCCGATGTTTACGAAAACCTCGGGGACCGCCGCCAGGCCACTGCTTATGTGGAGAAGGCGCTCCGGCATGGCGGCAATAAAGAGCAACTGATAGCCGACCCCGAGTTGCAAGCCGCATTGAACGATCCTGCGATCAAAGCCTTGCTGAAGTAATTGCCGCGCCTAGTCGGCGTGGACGAACCAAACGTTTCTTTAACCCCAGGAAAGGATTCCAATGGCAAGCTACAGCATCAACATCCCCGGATCCACCGGCGTTACCATGCAGAAGGGCGATACGCTCACGATCACCTTCATCACCCCAGCGAGGTTCTGTATCAGCTCGGGGAGCTCGGCCGATTTCAACCCTGCGCTTCCTGTCGGCATAGCAGAGCCAAAGGACTACGTCTGGACCGGAACAGCGACTGCCACGAATGCGACCATCAGCTACTCCTCCGTCGGCCACGACAAGCAGTGCGGCAGCCCAAATCCGAGAGCAACCATTCCTGGCACGATCCAGATCGGCAGCGGAATGAAATAGTCACAAACTTCGCTCACCGTCCCGCCAGGATGTTGCGTCGCGGCTGGAGAATCGCTCGCGAATGGTCCGCTAACACCGCAAGTGGTCATTGTGAGCTACCAAGGCTACGTGTCCCGATTTCCCCAATCGGGGCACTACATCCCTTCATAGCGAATGTCGAGAAGAGTCCAATCATCCTGAGCTTCGCCGGACGCCTGGAATCTGGCGAGATGGTCCAGCATGGCGTCGAGACTCGATAAGTGGACCAATGCGGCGACGCCAGCGTCGCCGAACTGATGGCCGGCTTTATCTTCTGCTTCAGTGATGCCGTCGGTGGTGAGTAATATGCGGTCACCGCGCTGCAAGTTGCACTCGTACGAGGTATAAGCGGCCTCGGGGATAAGTCCGACGATCAGGTTATTCCCCTCTAAGTGGCGTGTTCCCGAGTTAGTAATCAGGAGGGGCGGAATGTGCCCGCAGTTGATGTACTCCACCCGGCCATCGGGGAAGAGCTTGAGCAGGATCATGGTGGCGTACTTACCGACCTGGCGGGTGCAAAGGAAGCGATTGACCAGAGCGGCAATTTCGGGGAGACTCTTTCCAGTCAGCATCAGTGCGTGAATGATGCCCTGGAGAGTGGCCGCGACGATGGATGCCGGTACACCCTTGCCGGAGACGTCGGCGATCGCAACAGACACGCAGTCATCGAGAACAATCGCATCATAGAAGTCGCCTCCGATCGCGAGGCAGGGTACGCTCTTGGCCCGCAAGACCGCATAGGAGAGGGTAGGAAGGGTAATGGACATCAGGCTGGAGTGAATTCCCGCCGCGACAGCAAGCTCCTCGGCGGCATGTCGCGCCTTCAACTCTGTATCGGCAAGCAAAGCATTGTGGAGCAGCGTGGACGCCTCAGTGGCGAGAGTGTCGAGCAGTTGGTGGTCAATTTCACTGAGGCTGCCCGCTCCAATTTGGCTATCTAGATAGAGAAGACCAAGAAGGCGATTCGGTTCGGCCGGGGAAATGTGCTTGCGCAGGGGGATGCAGTAGATGCTTCGAATTGAGTTAGCCATCACGCTTGCCCAGGCCTTGGCGCTATCGTCGGCGAGCGTGTCACTTATCGAGAACTTCGATTGACTCTCAATTGCTTTCTGCATGGCCCGCCGAGATACAGTGGAGTCCTCGTGAACAACGCTGCCGTCAGCTCGAAGTCCCAATGTGACGCGCATCTCACCATCTTCCCGAAGAAACACGAAGCCGCGTTCGACTCCGGTGAGTTGGATTGAAAGTTGTAGGAGTGCGCGGAAGATATCGGTGATGGCTCCGCCGGCATTGAGTTGCCTGGCGGCGTTTAGAAGGAAGTTCAGCTTCTCGATTTCGCGAGTCGGTTGGCGGACGTCTTTGTCGGTGGGAGCAAACACAGAAAGTGCGGAAAGAAGATCTGCAGCGAGGCCGCCGGATGGCGGAGGTGTCCCCTGTACAGGCAGCAGAAAATGGAAAGTTGTCGCATTGATCGAACCAAACTGAAGCGTGTCGCCGGATCTCAGGGACGCTCGTTCAACCCGGACGCCGTTTAGATAAGTGCCGTGAGAACTCTTCTGGTCTATAAGTTCATAGCCGACGTCGTGTTGCTCAATGACGGCGTGACGCCGGGACACAAACGCTTCGCGCAAGACCAAATCCTGGTCAGGCGAACGACCAATCGACGTTGCCTGGCGGACGAAAGTGAAACAATGCTCGCCATCAAGGTCGGAGTATCTTAGTGTGGGGACTCTCTCGGGAAGATTTATCGAGCTCATATCATCATCTTTCAATTATTGGATGGTTGAGATCAGGGGCCTTTGCTGAGTCCCCGGGATTCATCCTTTCAGCAGCTGCTCAACAGTCAGAATATCAACCAACCCATGGCATCCATAGATAGCCGGAAGCACGCGCTCGGGAGGGTAAATTCGCCGCAGCTCGGCAACCTTCTCTGTTCCGGCACGATACGAAGGGAGATACATCCGACCAAGCAGAGGATGGCGTCCCCATGCGCCTGATAGCTTTTCCGCACGCTCTTCCGTTACAAGAAAGTCGCGGCGGAGGGTAACGGCAACCTCCGACTGCGGCCGTTCCTCGCCCCATGTCAAGTAGGATGACTGGTTCTTGGCGTCGTCCTGGAGCAAAGCCAAGAGCACGCCGATCTGCAAGTCATGGTCGGGTAGCTCATCGACCTCGGTCACGCCATGCGCTATCAGGATTGCGTTGTTCGCGACTCCTTCAAACAGAGTCGCAGCGCGCGTGTTCATAGTAAGCACCGTCGCCTCGAAGCCGGCTTGCCCGCGAACGTAAAGGTCTTGCAAATAGGCAAAGGTAGTGACGTGTCCGGGAACAACCTCGTGACTCACAAGCTGCTCGAACTCGGGGTACGACATTTGCAGCGAAGCATTGATCTCGTAAGACGCTTCGTATTTCGGCGTGCCGTCGGCATTGCGGGCGCGGCCGATGTAATTCATGGATCCTGAAAACCACGCGTCTTTGATGGGGAGGAAGTCGATATTCGCTCTCGGGACACGGGCCAACTCTTGAGGAAGAAGCGGTTCCAAATTTCGCGCACTGAGGCTATCAAAGAGGGCAATGACAGCGGTGCCCAGTCCTCGGACCGAGGCCATCGGTATGACTCGACTGCGGCGCCAGGCATCGACAGCTTCCGACAGGCTGCCGGATTGCGCTGATCCATAACCAGCGCGGCCGAGCAAGTCGGCAACCCGGTCCCGCTTAGAGGCCGGATTGGAAGGTTCAGGCGGCTTGCCGGTAGAGGCCTCGACCGAGCGCGCATAGGGAACCGGATCGCCTTTGCCGCTTACTTCCATTGCGAGGTCCCACATGGTGTCGAGACAGAGTGCCAGACCAAGCAGATATTCTCCGCGCAGGCCGCCAATTTGGCCAGCTTCCTTTCGGATCCCTGAGATAGCTTGAGGCAGGTTCAGTTCGCGCAGGTAAGTGTCAACTTTTTCGAGATCGACGCTCTTGCCTGAGACACCGCCGAATTGACGTAGATGCTCCGCAGCCGGATGGGTGTACGCTGCCGGAAGCGGTTCATCTGAGAACCATGAATCGGCGATGAATCGGCCCGTGCCAGAGGGACACATGACATCGCCGCCCCAGAGGGTGTCAATGCCGAGAACAGCGTCTGCAACAAACTTATCAAGCTGGTTCATAAGATACTCTTCTCCTTCCGCAACGAGCCAAACCAGACATATACGCAGAGGCTAATGAAGAATAACGCGGACACAGATTGCGAGATGGGATCATTCGCGTAGAAGGGTGTCTTGATGAGGTCTTCGCGAAATGATGGAAAGAGCCGGAGGGCCGCGCCAAACACCCCACCGAGCGCACCTCCTGCCATAAGTCCCGAGGCGATGATTACGCCGCGCTCGCGAATTCTCTTACCCGGCTCGCCGTCGATCTTAGCCGAGCGCTTGTTAAGGAAATGAGAAAGAAATCCTCCAACCAAGGCCGGCGTATTCAATTCAAGGGGGAGATACATTCCCAGTGCGAAGATGAGAGATGGCTGTCCGAGCATTTCGAGAACCAAAGTGATCATGGCACCAATGCCGAATAGAAGATACGCAACCGGTTGGTGGCTCATGAATCCCTCCACGAGTGCTTTCATAATGGAGGCTTGAGGCGACGCGAGAACGGGATTTGTGTTTCCAGGAGCGGCCTCGCCGAATTGAAAGGTGTGGGCCAACATTCCGATCGTGAGACCGACAGCAATGGCCGAAGCTATCACTCCGATAAACTTGACTTTCTCCTGGGCAGCGGGAGTCGACCCCAGCCAATAACCGGCCTTGAGGTCAGTGATCGTTTGTCCCGAGATTGACAGCGCCGTGCATACCATGCCGGCAATCGCCATCACGAAGAACATGCCGGCGGTTCCTGAGACGCCAAAGCGCAGCAAGACGGCCGACGACAGGATGATGGTTAGCATCGTCATCCCTGAGACCGGATTGCGCGCAGTTGTGGCAATTGCATTTGCCGCCACAGAGGTGAAGAAGAATGAAAAAAGCATCGTCATCACTAACCCCGCCGTCACTACAGTCCCGGAGACAGGGAGCCGGCCAAAAAACGCCGCAACCGCGATCGCGCCAATGACAACGCCTAGAAGAAGGGCGACGATTGGTACGTCACGATCAGTTCGTGCGGGCTGCCTTTCTTCACCATGGCGAAAGATGCGGAGCGCGATGCCAAACGATCCGGCGACGACCTTAAGTGATTTGATGATGCCGAGGATGCCCGCTGTGGCGATTGCTCCGACACCTATGAAACGAACGTAGTTGCGATAGATGTCGACGGCGGTCATTTTGGAAATGGGAATCACGGCGGGATAAACAGACGAATCCAGATGACTGCCGATAAACCAGATGATCGGGACAAGGACGAGATTGGACAAAACGCCCCCGGCGCATAGGATCATCGAGCTCCGCAGTCCCATTACATAGCCAAGACCGAGAATAAAGCTGATTGCGTCGAACTTGAGGACCATTCGCGCACGGTCTGCAAGAGAATGCAAAAGCGGAATGAATTGGAAATCAACGTATTCCTTCCAGACTTGAAAGGTAGTGACAAAGAGATCGTAAACGCCAGCAATCGCGGTCGCCTGCAACAAGAGGCGCGCTTGTGAGCCGCCTTTCTCCCCGGTGACGAGCACCTCGGTGATTGCGGTCGCTTCAGGATAGGGAAGCTCACCGTGCATCTCGCGCACGAAATATCGCCGCAGCGGAATAAGAAAGAGAATGCCGAAGCATCCGCCAGCGAGGCAGATGAAGATGGTCTGTACGGGATGGGGGTCGAGTTTGAGTATGTAAAGCGCTGGGAGGGTGAAGATAGCTCCCGCAACGACTCCGCCGGCGGCGCCTGCGATTCCGGTGATAATCACATTTTCGAGCAAGGTGGATCGACGCTTGTAGAGACGCGCCAGGCCGATTGCCAGTATGGAGGTGGGAATTGCCGCTTCCATTACTTGTCCGACTTTGAGGCCGGAATATGCCGAAGCGACCGTGAAAATTACGCAGAATAAGACGCCCCAGACAAGCGATCGCGGGGTTAGTTCTGGCTGCCTCGCATCGGCTGGAACGATGGGTTCGTAATTCTCGCCGGGTTTCAGTGGGCGGTAGGCATTTTCTGGAAGAGACTTCGTTTCGATCTCGATCATCGAATGGATGATACCGCTATTCGCCGGGTGTGGTCCGCCATACGATTGAATTGATCGGGGCAGCGCGGTGCGATCGGAACCGAATCGCTGCCCGCTTTACCAGCTCTTCTTGATTAAAGTGTCAACTGCAAAGCCGCCATTTGGATTGCGGGTCGCGCTGACCGCGACGCGGGGTGAAAGCTGATATTGTCCCTGAATGGTTTGCCCCTGCGTGGATGCCACATTCGTTGAGAATGTAATGAAGAGATTCCCGGTCACCCGTTGCTGGATTGTGATGTTGGCCCCGGCGGGACCCTGTGTGCTGCTGTTTGCGAGGACTGGATTGATGGAGAGCTGTGAGATGCCTGCAATCTTTGATACACGACTCGTAACCTGGCTCGAGACCTGCGATGCCACAATCGACTCTGCTTGTTGACCGGCCGCCGTTGTGTTCGCAGCGCTAGCTTTCGTCGTTTTCCCGAATGCCAATAGATTGATGATGTCGGCCGAGGGTAGGGAAGGATCTGAACTGTACTGAGTATGAAGTTGGTCAACCGGCCCGTTGAATCGCAGGCTGATGTTATATTGCTGAATCGTTGTGTTCATCGTCAGATTGACGACTGGTTCTGTTTGCGATGGGTTGATGAATTGCACCGTGCCGCCGGTTAGAACGTATCGGTTTCCATTGAGTATTACATCGCCACCGTTCAGGTTGGCGCGGCCGAGAATCACGGGCTCCGCCGCAGTGCCGTGCACTTGCAAGTTAGCCGAGCCGCCAACGCTCAGCGTTCTACTTACAAGGTTCACATTGTTGGACGAACGGACGGCGACACTGAGGGCCACGTTCTGCGCAAAACCTTTCGACGGCGGAGCTTCAACACCGCCCGATAACTGGTTGACAAAGTCATTCAAATCGAAGCCTTGCGTGAAGGATAGATCGGTTATGTTTACTGACCCGCCTAAAAGCGCGGCGTCAGCGGACCCCGTGAATCGCAGATTTGCATCCACGTTTTCGCGCATGCCTTGCGGATAGAGGACTCGGACGCCTTGTGCGGCTAGTCCCATGTTGAATTGAATCGCGGGTCGCAGCGTGACTCCGCCTTGCGCGGTAAGGGTTCCTCCTCCGATGTTGGCCTGAAATCTGGAAATGTTAACGCGATCTTTGGAGAGCGCTAGTGAGCCGTTAGCGTGTTGCAAACCGACCGGCAAGTCCGGGGATGCCAGGTTGGCGTCGACGACTTCTATGGTTCCACCTGGATTCGAGCCGGCAGCCGCTCCGTAGGAGTTTAGGTTGAACTTGATTTCGCCAGAGCTTCTAAGATCGGGATTAAGCATTTGTGCGAGCTGAAGATTCATCGAGCCAAGGAGAAGCACAGCCATTGGGGCATTCCCGCTGGTCGGAATTGTGCCTTGAAACTGCAGGTCGACGTCTGTCCCGCGGATCCTCGACCGTTGCACCGTGACAACTCCGTCTTTATAGTCTGCGTGAATCGGCAAAACGGCGGCGAGTTCGACCGTCGTGCCGTACTTGAGCTTAAGAACTGGAATGGCGACGTGCGCCTCCAGTTTTGCACGATCTTTCAGAGGTCCATGCAAGGTAGCGTGGACTTCGGTCTGCCCTGTAATGTTGTTGGCCTGCTCGGGGGCGTATGTGGCGAGCAGGGGTCCAAGTGGAATGTTTTGCGTGTCCAGGGACGCGTCGGCGAGATAGTCTCCGGTCAAAGCAATTTTTGCGTTTGCGCGAATTGATGTGTTCATGGCAGAAGAGGTCAAGTTAGCGGTGGCGAACTGATCTGCGACATTCATCTGCAACTTGACGGCGGAGACGGATTGCCTCTGGACCATGAGGTTGGGGACCTCAATCGTCGCTTCTAATTGAGGATCGTCGAATGTTCCCGAACCTTTTGCGTTTAGGGCCACCACTCCGGAAATATCAATATTGCTCGCGCTGAGTGTTTGCAGCTTATCCAGGCGGATTCCAGAGGAACTTAGTGTGGCTGTGAATGTCTTCTGTTTCGGGAGAACACTGACTTTGCTTTGTACGGTTCCAGCCGGAGCTCGGACTGATAGGTCGGCGTGCGCCTCGTCGCCAGTTCCCGAGAATCTAATCTGGGCAGACGAGATCGGCTCGCCGCAGGCGGTCAGGTTGGCAAGTTCAACATTCCCGCTACCTATCGGATTGAGTTCGCTGCCATGGAGTGCAATATTGGCGTTGAGTGTGCCTGTCACACTTATCTGTTGGCGAGTGAGTTTAGCTAGATCGGCAACATCGATTTGCGATGCGGTGAGCTGAAGCCGGACAGGACTGGAGTTAGAGAAGGACCATTTCGCGAGCCCCACAGTTGCGTTGAATGCGATATTCCCACGAGACGCTGGCTGGAGTTCAGCACGTTGCAAGCTGATCTGTGACGGACTGACATCGACGTTAGTTCGGAGCACCTTCCATGCGGTGCCGTTGATTTGGAGGTTCTGCGCTGCCAACTGTCCTGTAAGATGTGGCGCCGCTGTTGAGCCGTTGACGACACCACGGAACGAAGCACTACCGGCCAGACCGAGTGACAGCGGTGCAGGCCCGGTCGCGGGCGCGCGGAAGATGTCCGCGATCGATTCAACCTCATGTAAGTCATTTGCCAGAAGCGCCAAATTCAGATTGGAACTGCTGCTTGCCGTTCCGTTCATCGTGAGGTTTGTTTGCGGAGTGCGGATATAGCTTCTGTCCAGGGAGAGCCGCTGCCCCTTAGTGTAGTAAGTAGCGTGGATTGCAGCTTGCAGCGGAATCGGCGTCGCGTTCGCCGGTAGATAGGTCGCACTCGATGGAGTTGGTTGCGAAACAGATTTCAGACCACGTTGGCTCTTCATAATGCGGCCGAGGATCGTGAGATCGGCGTGCGCAACTAGATTCTCGAGGGCTTTGCCCCAGGTTGCGTTTGCGGTCGCATCCAGCGTGCCTCCCAGGGACACGTCGGGAGCGGATTTGCTGCCAAAGGTGCGGCGAATCTCAGAGAGTGAGATTCCGTGCAATGCCGCACCGATCTTCGATTGCGAATCTCCACCGAGGTGCTTGATCGTTCCGTGAGCGATCATCTCGCCCCCAAGCAGAATTGCGCGCAGGTCGCGTAATGCAAAGTCACCGTTGGCCAGAGAGTAATGGGCCGCCAGGTTGCGAATCTCGGTCCGTGCAGAAGCTGTCTTCACGTTGAGTTGGCGGCTAGTGAGATAGCCATTCAATTGCAGACAGTCGAGAAGAGGGCGGTTTGCGGCCTGCCGATAATTTAAGTTGCCGGTTGCGGAGAGTGTTCCTGTAGGCAAGGATGGGCTATGGAGTGTATCCGCCAATTGGCCGCCATCCACATTAGCGATATATTGCGCCTGCACGATTGGCGCGCTGTAGTTGCTCACCGCGGCCGTGAGAGTCAATTGCGTGGCGCCGATCTGAAGGGCCAACGGCGTAAGGTGAAGAGTCGTCGGAGTGGAGTCAAACTTCACATTGACGCTATGCGCTGGCGGATGAAGCGCGCCATAGGTCAGGTGTCCATCGGAGTATGCAAGCGTTCCAAAATACTTCTGCAGAAGGGAATTGAAAGAAGCATCCAGATCCACGTTGTGAAGGTCAAGAGCAAGGGCGCTCGGCTGGTCGTTGTAATAAACCACTCCATTAGCTAAGACAGCGTGACGGATGCCTAGATCGAATAGAGTGTTATTTCCTGTGTCGCTGCGTTTGAATGCCGGAATGTTAGAGACGCCGTGTGGGTCGACCAGTAGTTGTATAACGGGACGATCTATTCTGAGGCTCTCGAGATACCACTTACGGTGAAGGACAGACACTACTCTGACACCGGCTTGGATATGTTGGAGTTGCAACAAAGGCGGGTGTTGATAGGGAGCAGCGCCGCTCACGGTGATGCCATAGAGGTCCAGACTAAGCGTGGATAAGTGAAGAGAAAAGTTCTGCAGCTGAACTGGAACACCGAGACTATCGCTTGCCTGCTGCTGGAATTTGTTGATAACCAGCGAATGGAATCGAGGATTGTTCAAAAGAACAGGAAGCATGAGGGTGCCGATAATGATAGGGAATGCGACAAATACGATTATCCTCTTGGCGACGTTACGCAAGCGGCGATTGAGCGGCCGCTGCTGGGGGTCGGGCAACTCAGTCGGCTCGAATGAGGCGTCACGATCTGTCACTGCGGTACTCCTCTAGAATGCTTGACCGATGCTGACGAAATATTGGGTGGCCTTGACTCCCTGGATGGGGTTAAGATTGCGACCCAAATCTATGCGAATGGGGCCGACGGGAGTTGAGTAGCGCAATCCTGCGCCCACGTTGTTGGAATATAGAGAAGTAAAGTCATGGAATCCAACTCTCGGAAAGACATTGCCACCGTCGTAGAAGACAACCAGTCCCAGTCCCTTTCGAATAGGAAGTGGAATGCGCGCTTCAGAATTTAGAATTAGTAGCTCATTGCCGCCGCCCGGAACTTGAATGAAGGTGCAATCGGTGCTGGACCCACTGCTGCACACCTGAACCTGGCGCTGCGGTCCCGCTCCGTCGAGGGGAAATCCTCTCAGGGAGTTGCCGCCACCGGAAAAGAACGCCTCGCTGAGCGGGACACGGCTGTTGGCAAAGGGCTGCGCAAGGCCAATGCGGAGACTGTTTGCCCAAACGATATGATGGAATCGCTCTTTGTAAAAGGCCGCTTGGGTGGTGAGTTTTGCGAAGTTCACGCTCGAACCCAGCTTAGTGGAATTCATATCGAGCTCAAGCGAGTGCAGAGTGCCCTTGTGCTCGTCGAGAACGTTATCACGGGTGTCGCGAGTGAGATTGACTCCTATAGTCGAGAGACGAACGTGCTGATCCTGCGCGGGCACGAGTGCCGGAATCTCAACACGAGTCAAATCCGTCTTGCTGAAGCTGTAGCGCATCGAGAGCAGGTCTTTTTTTGCAGCGTCGATGAACCTTTGAAACTGATAGCTACCGACTTCCTGTTGAGTCGAAAAGATCGGGTTTTCTTCATTACGCTCGGCGGAGAATGATGCCGTTGCCTTCCAGTGGGACCATCGGAAGTTGGGATCGATATAGTAGACCGCGCCGCGTTGATCGAGGCGCCCGGCAAACGCAGTAAATGACAGCGACTCACCCTTACCGCGAAGGTTGTTGCGGGTGTATTGAAGCGTTCCGCGGGGGCCATAGAAGGTGGTCTGGCTTGTGGTGAAGTTGGATGGTAGTCCGACGGGAGGCAGATTCGGGAGTGCGACAGTGCCGCTGGGGATGCTGCCGCCGCGATTAACCAGTTCGAAGCCGAAGCCGTAGGTAAACTCGTTTCGTTTGGCTTCGTGAACTTTAACCAGAACATCCTCCCTGGTCTGCGTTGTGATTTTACGTTTCGGGTCGACTTGTGCCCAATCGAAAACCCCGGTATGTTCGTAGAGCCTGCTCCCAGCGGTAAGTAGATTGGTTTCTGTCATCGGTTGCTCGGGTTTGATCAACGAGACATCCTGATCGATCAAACGCTGCCGAGTATGGTTACGTCCGAGCGTGACCACATCTCCGGTGAAAATCTTTGGACCTTCGTAAATGTGATAGACGACATTCACGTGGTGCGGGTCGCTCTTTGATAGTTCCAGCGCGGTTTCCCTGAAGCTTGCGTTGAGGTAGCCAGCCTTTAAGTAGTTGGCGATGATGGCACCGCGATCAGCGATCACGTTTGCCTGCGAATATGGAAGGCCTGCAGCAAGCCTCAGACCTTTCGGCGCAAATTGCGATTGGGGAAATGTGCCGGCACTGTCAATGGTGAGCGAATTGACAATATCTCGCGGCCCTTCGGTCACATGGAAGGAAACCTGTATGTCGCCTCCGTGATTTACGACAGAGGAGGTTACCTGAACGGCGCTGAATCCTTGCGATTGATAAACCGCTTTGAGGTTCTTCACACTCGTGCGTACGAGTTGATCGCTGAATTGTCCATGAGAAAGCAAATGTCTTTTCTTAACCGCGATATGCGGCATGAGATCTGTTGATTTCAACTGAGTCTCGCCGGAAAGGTGCACTTCGGCTACTTTGTGCTTCTTATGTTTCGTGACTTGGTACTTAACGATGCGCTCAGCCTTGCCGCCTTCCATGTTCGAATCGACTTTTACGTCGAAGTAGCCTTTTGACTGGAAGAAAGAGATAAGCGATTGCCGACCTTCCTGAACTGTCTCCTCGTCAACACCTACGCCCTGATAAACGGGCAGCAACGACTTCTTAGTCCAGGGCCAGAGGTGAGCGCCGGTAATGTTGACTTTAGTTTTATCTCCCGGATTGATTGAGAAATGGATATCCGCGCGATTTGTTTCGGCATGATATTCAGCGCCCTCCAACTTAACCTGCGCGCTAAGCAATCCTTCATTCTGTAGTGTCGATTGCAGATACTGGGTGGCCTTGTTGAGAGTTGAGAGGTTGTAGGTTCTACCCCTGCGAATGGCTGCGCCACGCGCTCTTGCGATCAGCGTGGTCAGGTGGTGGCGCAGGCTTTCACTCTGCGAGTTGGAAACACCTTCAATCTCGATCTGACCGAACTTTGCTTTCCGGCCGAGGTCCGCATGAAAGAGAACGTTGGCGATCGCATGTTGATTGTCGAGCGTGGTTTCGGTCTGAACTTCGGCCTGAAAATAGCCGGCTCGCTGGAAGAAAGTGAGCAGGAGCTTACGATCCTGCTCCACCGTAGCGGCATTGAACGGGGTTTCGGTCGGGTAGTTTGTGGCCTGGATCAGCCGGGAGTAGTTAAAGCGTTCCGCACCGGGAAATTGAAAGATTCCGAAGTACACCGCAGGCTCAAGGACGAAGATCACTCGGAGCCCATCTGCCTCGGGATCAACCTGGACGCTCACGTTCTGAAATTTCCCCGCAGCCTTGAGCGCGGCTGCCGTTTGGTCGACCTTATCCATTGCGAAGGGTTGTCCTGGCTGTTGCAGGATCGCCGCTGCAAAGTCAGTGATTTTCAACTCCGGACGCCCCGCGATGTCGACGGAAGAGACCCTCTGACCGTTATAAGAGTTCAATATCTGAGCATTCGCGGGATCGGCCACGGACGGTGCTCCTTGGGCGTCGACAAATAAGCAGCATGCGAAAGGCAAGCAAAGACGGGCGACTAGACTCAACAGGCTCGAGACGCACCGGCGGCGCGGGAAAACGCGGGAATACTTATCCGTCGGACGCACCATCTTGTCTTTTGATGCACCCCGCAAGAATGCGGGTTTGCCACTTGGCGGTTATCAGCCCGAACCGAAGTCAATTTGACTGCCAGAGGAGCTGTCCCGCGTTGACGAGGAATCACTGCCGCTGAAGCCGGCATCCAATTCACGGGATGTTTATCCGCTAAGATCGATCTCGGGGGCATCATCTCGAGCGAAAATTCCAGCGTTGATCGGGGAGGTGGACGCCGAGAGCGGCGTGTCTGGGAACTTGTGTCCCGCTCGCCCCTTCATTCCCTTTGGAGCAGGCATGACGCTTCCGCCGCGACGGTCGCAAGGCGAACTTGGACCTCGGTCATGGAAGACCGGCTCTTCGGACATGCCGCGGAATTGGGCTTTTACTTCTTCTTCGCGCTTTTTCCCACGCTGCTCTGTGCCAGCTCCATCCTTGGATTGGCTGCCCGTTCCGCACATCAGATATATGATCGGTTGCTCGGTTACCTTGCGCTGGTGATTCCGACAGCAGCGTTAGGAACGGTTGTGAGCACATTCAACGAAACGACGGCTGCTGCCAGCTCGGGCAAAGTGACTATCGGACTCATAGCGGCCCTCTGGTCGGCTTCGGCGGGCATTTCGGCGATTCAAGATACGCTGAATGTTGTTTATAAAGTTGAAGACTCACGCAACTATCTCAAAGCAAGAATCTATGCCATCGGTCTCACAGTTCTGTTGACGGTCATCGTGAGCCTGGGTCTGGCTTCGCTGTTCGGCGGAGATTACGTAGCGAAGGTGGCTTATCGCGCTTTTCCAGGGCACCTGATGCAGATTGTCGTCGCTGTAGCGGTGCGATTCGCCGGACGGGTGATTGCCCTCGGCTTTCTGGCCGTATCTTTTGCTGTGATCTACTATTGGGCTCCGAACTGTAAAACGCGTCGATGGCACTGGCTCACGCCGGGCGGTGCGGTGGGCATCGGGGGCTGGCTGGCAGCTTCGTTTGGGTTGCGGGTTTACCTCCACTTCTTCAATAGCTTCACAACGACGTATGGTTCTCTGGGAGCGGTCATTATCCTGCTGACGTGGTTCTATATCAGCGGCCTCATGATTCTGCTCGGCGCCGAAATCAACGGCCAGATCGAAGCTGCCGCCGCGGAAATGCTGCTGGCGGCAAGCGACGCGGGAGCGAGCGCACAGCAAGACAAAAACCATCCTGACGCATAAAGTTCTGTTGATTCGTGCCGAAAACTGGAGAATCTGGCCTTGCCAGTTCCGAATCGCATGCAACGCGCCGGGGAAATGCTATAGAATCCGAGTTTCTCCAGCAGGAATCTTTGCTGGGAGAACAAAGAGCGGAGGCTGACCATGGAAGTGGAGTTCACCGCGAGACAAGTAAGCATTCCCAAGTCGCTGCGTTCGCAGGCGGAGGAGGGACTGGAACGAATCGCCCGCATTTTGGGCAAGACGGCGCGCGCCAGCGTCACTTTTCGCGCGCAGAGGCATTTGCAGATTGCAGAACTAACCGTAAAGGCAAGAGTGCAGACGATTGAGGCTGAGGGCAAAGCCGACACTCTCGAGGCTGCATTGCGAGTTGCAATTCAGCACGCTGAGAACCAGGCGCTGCGCTACCGCGACCGGCAATTTGAGCGCAAGCGGCTGCCAAAGCTGGAAAAGGAAGTTACCGCGCCGCCTGTTGCCCGCCCGAAGCGCGGCGCCCAACCCGAAGTGACGACGGAAAACGGCAATCTCACTCGCGCAAAGGTCAAGGCATCGATTGCGGTTCACTCTTTCCCTGTCAATACGGCGGTCGTTGAACCTCATATTCTATCGAGTGGTGAGGCGCTTGCCGTGAAGCCGATGACGATCGAGGAAGCTGTGAAGGACGCGGAGTTTCGCGACCGCGATCTGCTGATATTCCGTAATCGCACAGGAGACCTCTATGTGCTGCATCGCAGGCGCGATGGGCAGATGGAATTGGTTGAAGTTCCCTAGGAGTTTGTCGGATATAGCGGCATAACCCTGGTGACGGGGGATGCTTGTGAACGCAAGAATCCTCCGCGACCATTCGGTGTACGATGAGCGCATGACAGTGCGAAAATCAGTCGCCCGGACGGGCCACAAGCGAGCGGCTGCGAAACGCAAAGTGAGCAAGAAGCCGGCGAAGGAACTGGTGATTCTGACCGGGATCTCCGGCTCCGGGAAGGCGTCTGCGCTGAAGAGCTTTGAAGACCTCGGCTTCCAGGCTGTGGACAATCTTCCTCTGGAACTGCTGCCGGAGTTTGCCGGTTTGGTGGCGAAGTCCGGAGAGATTGAGCGCGCGGCCATCGTGGTGGATGTTCGCGAAGGCCAGACGCTCGACCGCCTTCCCGATATCATTCAGCGTGTGAAGCGGGTGCTTCCCACCCAAGTCGTCTTTCTTGACGCGCAGGATTCGGTTCTGGTGCGGCGCTACTCCGAGACGCGGCGACCTCATCCATTGCGCCGGTCAGAGACCGTGTCGCGTTCCATTGTTGAAGAGCGGCAGTTGCTTGAGACCATTCGCAATGTGGCAGACACGCTGATTGACACGTCAAATTTCAATGTGCATGAGCTGCGGGCGCACATCCAAAGTCGGTTTGGCCGCGAGGATCAGAGCAATCACCTGCTGGTTTCGTGCCTCAGTTTTGGCTTTAAAAATGGGGTGCCGCTGGACGCAGACCTTGTCTTTGATGTACGCTTTCTGCCGAATCCGCATTTTGTACCGGAGTTCCGCAAGAAGACCGGGCAAGATCCGAAGGTCGCCGCCTACGTTCGGGGCTTTCCTCAGACTGACGAATTCCTGGCGAAGGTAACGGACCTGATGCTCTTCCTGCTGCCGCACTATGTTTCGGAAGGGAAGAGCTACCTCACGATCGCCTTCGGCTGCACTGGCGGTCAGCATCGCAGCGTGATGATGGCCGAAGAAATGACGAGGCGGCTTGCGAAGTCGGGATGCCAAGTGAAGACGGTACATCGCGATATGCCGCGGTAGACAATTTGTTCGCGCTTACCGGCTCTGTGGATTCGCCTTGAGATCGTCGATCCAGCGAGACAGTGCCGTGGAGTTGTTCTTCTGCGCGTCGGCAGAGTCGGTAAGCCAGAGCAGCGATTTTCTCGCCGAGACTTGTTGGTAGATCGCGGGCCTGTCTTCCTGTGCGCTGTTCTTGTTGGTTGTCGTGAAATAAATCCAAAGCGACGGGAGGCGCAGGTTGGCTGCAGGAGCGCTCGGTTCCCACCGGTCGCTTACGAGCATGTGTGCTGGAACCAGATGCGCTCGCGGGTCGTTGAAGATCGGAGTTGTGGGCGCCTCAAGCGGTTGCTCGAGCACGACGCCGGCAAGTTCTGGATGCGCGGCGGCAACTTCGAGAGCAAGATTCGCGCCCAGCTCTTTCCCTACCAGCACAATCGATCCAGGGGGAATGTGACGCGTGTTTGTAAGGTATTCGATTGCCGATTCGGCATCTTCGCGCCATCGCGCTTCGCTCGGATGCTTGAAGCGGCTCATTCCGTAGCCGCGATAATCGAATGTGAAGATATTTTGATTCGTTGCGCGAAGGGGAATGAAAGCCTGAACCGTATCGCCGAGGTTGCCGTCGGCGCCGTGCAAGTAGAGAAAGGTATAGCGGCTCTCAGAACTGTAAGGAATCCACCATCCGCGCAGTTGCGGCTCGCCCGCTGCATTGGTGGCGAAGCCAATCGAGTCGAATGCCAGTCCAACACTTGCCGGGGTGCGGACAACCGCCGAAGATGGATGATAGAGCAGTTGCCAACTACCTTGCCAAAACAGAACGCAAAGAGTGCCCCACGCGAAGACAACAGCGCCGATGATCGCGATGCATATCGCCGCGATAAGCCAGTAAATGGATACAGTTGGCTGCGCCGAAGAGGCAACACCGCCGAGTTTGCGTGCATAGGCAGCCGAGTGGGCCGGCTTGGGTTTGCGCTTTTTGCTGGGAATAGGCTTGCTCATTTGTACTTTGCTTCAATGGGGCAGCACATTATCATCCTAATTGCACTGCCCGAGCGCGGTGCGAACGTCTAACTCGCGTGGGAGCGTGAAGGCCATGTCCGAACTTGTTCGCATCTGTTCGCAATCCGAATTGCCGGCTGTTGGCGAGGCTAAAGAATTCACAGCCGCAGGACGCGCACTTTGCGTGGCCAACGTGGATGGAACCATCGCGGTGTTGGATGGCGTCTGCCCGCACGAGGAAGGCCCGCTGGGCGAAGGCACTATCGAGGACGGACGCGTTGTGTGCCCGTGGCACTCTTACGCCTTCGATGCGCGCACCGGTGAGTCGCCGAACGATCCGGATCTGAAGGCTCAAGTGTTCGAAGCGGTTGTTGAGAATGGCGAACTGCGCGCGAGGATTTGAGGCCCGCTCCGAGAATTCAGGAAGTCTTCGCCGGCACCTTCTTGCCTTCCTTGCGTGCTTTCGAAAGGCCGATGGCAATGGCCTGCTTTGGATTCGTGACCTTCTTTCCGCTGCGGCCAGACTTCAGCTTGCCCTGCTTCATCGCTTTCATTTCGGTCTCGACGTTGTTGCCGGATGAAGGAGAGTATTTTCTGCTCGAAGATGTTTTCGATGCCGTTTTTCTCGTGCCTTTGTTCGCGTTGATCGGTTTCTTTTTTGTTACCACACTTTTTCTCCTCGACACTCAGATGGCTGGGCGCAAGGAGCAAGTTGTCTGCGCAGGCGATCTGAGTCTCCCAGGTCACCACCACCCAGCGACCACCCAGAGGGTTCCCGCCTGTTCGTGGGGACCCCGAGACCTGGGGCACCCAGATGGCGGTTAGTACTTCACGATGGCGGTGAAGAAGTCGGGCTTAAGGCTGGCGCCGCCTACGAGTGCGCCGTCGATCTCTTCCTGGCCGAGCAAAGCGGTGGCATTGTCGGGCTTCACGCTGCCGCCGTAGAGGATGCGCATCTTTGCAGCGACATCTGCGCCAAGGAGCTTGGCCACTTCGGCACGAATGGTCTTGTGCGCATTGACGGCCATCTCCGGCGTCGCGGTCTTGCCGGTGCCGATGGCCCAGACGGGCTCGTAGGCAATGACGATCGGCGCAGCGGTCGCGGCTGTGATGCCGGCGAACGCGCCAGTGACTTGGGTCTTGAGCACCGACTCGGTCTGGCCCGCTTCGCGCTCGGCCAGGACTTCGCCGATGCAGACGACGGGAACAATGTTGTGCTTGAGCGCGGTGTGCAGCTTCTTGTTTACGATTTCGTCGGTCTCGGCGAAGTATTGACGGCGCTCCGAGTGTCCGATGAGCGTGTGCGTTCCGCCGACGGCGATAAGCTGGCCGACCGAGGTCTCGCCGGTATAGGCGCCCTCTTCGGCGAAGTGGATGTTCTGGCAGCCGACGGCCACGTTGGAGGCATTGCATGCAGCGGTGACCGTTGGCAGCAGTACCGGGGACGGAAACAGGGCGATTTCGTCGCGCGTGTGGCCGGCAACGAGGGGCAAAAAGGCATCGACAAACGCCTTGGCTTCGGCAGGCGTCTTGTACATCTTCCAATTGGCAGCAATTAGTTTCTTGCGTGACATTTTGTATGGGATCCTCAGGGTGATTTTATCGGACCCGTCTGGGCGAACCGGTGATTGGCAGCACAGTGGAAGCAATGGGCCGGAATTGGTTCTAAAACACGCAGTCCGCGAATCGTTGGCGATGCGAATGTTGGCGGACGGCTGCGGCCGGCCTGGGGTTTACGTCCCCCCACCCATATCCTGTAGAGAAGTTCCTTGTTTTCAATGGCCTGCGGACAGGTTGCGCTGCAAAATCCTCTCAGCAATAGAGTTAGCTGCAGAATCCTCTCAGCAAAGGACTTACGGATACATTGTTTGAAAAATTTGTCAGATCGGAAAGAGTGCGAGAGGGCTCATGAATTCATTGTGCGACTGTAAGTCGAAATTATCTGCAACGTGGTGCGAAGATGTTTTCGGTTGATTGCGCTTAACTTTGCGAGCCGGTGACTCGGACTGAGGCAACATCGTCGGGAACTTCACCATTCAGGAATGCGGCGCGATGGTCGGGGTCGCCAAGGTCCATCTTGAAGTGATGCCAGGTGTTGTCTTGAAGCACGGCCATATTCCACGCACCGGATACGGTGTCGGCAAACTGCCACACAATGTGAAAGCCCTCTTCGTTGGTGAAGCCTTCCGTGTCGGCCTGGATGATGGAGTCGCCGCGCTCCCAGAGTGCCGACCGCAGACCATGAAGTGCGGCGGAGCCTTCTTCTGTCTCCGCTCCGAGCAGGTGCTGGAAGGAGTAGATTGTCTGGACTTCGGCGAGATATTCCTTGAGCCACTCAACGCCGCTTTCGGGTTTGCAGTCCTGCAGGTCTTCGAGTAAGTCGGCGATGTCGTCCTGACCGAGTTCGCCATCGGCGACGGGGAGGCGCTCGATCAACGCGATCTCGACTTCATCGTCGCCTGAGAGCAGGACGGATTCCCAAGTCTCTTCGTCGCCTTCTTCGATGGACAGTTTGCAGTTGGGATGGTCGGCGCGAATGAGATCGACCAGCTCGTCGAAGGAAGGGAACTCATCCTGCTTTGTCAGAACGCGTGTGTGATAAGGCACTTTACTTCTCCTGCGATACGCTTGCATTTTGCAGGATACGACTCTGTCAAGGGAATAAACAAACCCTCATCTCTCACGAAAGATCAGTCGCTTGATGGAGTCGGGCAGCGGTCGAGGCTGGAAGGGTTCGGGATGAGAGAGACGAAGGAGAGCCCGGATGCACGACCAGGAAATCAATTATTCGTCAGCGGTTCCACGCCGGGAATCTTTTTGCCTTCGAGGAATTCGAGGTTCGCGCCCATCCGAAGGACAACTGCAAATCAGGGAATCGCGGCCTTGTCGGCCTGCGAAGTTCAGCTCTCCTCATTCATCAGCGCCCGCACTCGATGGCGCGAGATCAGGCGTGGAACTTCGTATGGAAGTGCAGATGGCGCGTAAGCGTCCGAAGTTCCCCTGTTGGCCCCTTGACCGGATGAGAGTGTCTTATCGAGAAGTGTCCACTTGTTTTTAAGTGGACACCTGCTGAGTGGGTCTAGACTAAGCGGCTTGGGAAGAGTGGGTCTGGAGTGAGGC
>WNGL01002805.1_pt1 | contig 34985 bp, 39 predicted proteins | sample 5400591 | NCBI WGS metagenome assembly WNGL01 (sample SAMN13153377, study PRJNA577476) | soil metagenome | isolation source: 80 cm soil or saprolite under Garry oak tree replicate 1 | place: USA:California | collected 2016-06-15
TGCGCGGCGGCCACCAGCCATGACACAAACATACTACCCGACATGTCACCCATCACCCGCAACACGCCGTGGTCGTTCCAGCCGCCGGTAGCTCAGAGTGACGTCAAAGCAGAAGTTGCCCATTGCGTTGGGGGTGTGGTTAGCCGCCCTTGGTGTTCCACGGGCCGTTGCCGCCGTGCACCTTGCGGATCGCGGTGAGCATGACGCCGATGAGGCTCGCCGCGGCCAGCGGCGTGGCCAGCCCGAGGGCGAGCAGGGCGCCGCCCGCGGTCTCCGTGGCGCCCGCGGCCAGCGCGTTGCGCCGGGCCGGGTGCATGTCCAGCGTGTACATCATCTGCTCGGTCCCGTCGGGCCCGGGGCCGTCGAACCAGCCGAACAGTTTCTGCGTGCCGTGTCCGACGAACAGCCCGCCCACGACCAGGCGGACCAGCAGGCGACCGGTCTTCATGGCGCGTCCTTTCTTTCCGGTTGGTTGTCACTGGTTCCCCCCGGCCAGCCCGTCGCGGCTGCCCGGCGCGCCGGGGGCTAAACACCTCACGGCCGCATCGCGGCCGGACGCATGACCTCCGCTCGCTGGGTAGTGCCCGATATGGAGGCGATGCCAATGACTACGTCCGGCCCGGCCACCGTCATAATCGTGATTGTGGTCGCGGTGTCCCTTGTCGTATGGATCACGGCGGTGTTCCACGCCGAAAGGCATCCCGGGCCCGGCCGGGGCGGCGCCCCGCGCCGCAAGATCACCGGAGGGATCTTCCGCGGTGACCCGCGCCAGCAGATGCCGCGGCGGGACGCGCCGGCCGAGGTGATGAGCACTGACGACAAGCCTCGGCACGGTGAGTGAGGAGCGCCCATGAGCCTGCCCGCCTGCCAGCAGCGCGTACTCGATCGAATCGAGCAGACGCTGAAGAAACGTGAGCCCCGGCTGGCGTCGATGTTCGCGATGTTCACCCGGCTGGCCACCGGCGAGGCGCTGCCACGGCTGGAAGCCCTGGAGCCGGTGCCGTGGTGGTCGCCGAAGCGCTTCCGGGCCCGGGCCCGCGCGCTCGTGCTCCTGACGCTGGCCGCCGCCCTGGTGGTGTCGGGCGTCTTCCTCGGCATGAGCCAGTCGCGGGCGGGCTGCACGTCGCCGGTCATGCTCCGCGGCCCGCTGATCGGGGTGACCCACACCCGGTCCTGCCCGACGGTGCCCGAGGCCAAAGGCTATGGGCACGGCCCGTAAGCCTGGTCAGTCCGCCATCGCCGCCGCTTGCAGGTTGCCGTCACGCCGCTGGCGCTGTGGGATCACCGTGTACCTGGGATCGGCGGCCGAAGCCAGGCCGGCGTGGAACACTCCCCAGCGGGTGGCCGCCGAGGCGCCAAGCAGCGCAGCCCCCGACAGTACCGCGACCGCCCTGTTCCGCCGCCCGAGCAGCGCTCCGGCGGCACCGATCACCGACAGCGCCCGGCCGGCCCGCAGGTAGGCGCCGGCCCGGCCCGCGGCGTAGGGCTCGGCGGCCATCCCCGTCCGCCTGGTCATCAGTTCGAAGGCGGCCGCCTCGGCACCCGCGCCAAGCAGCGCCAGGTTGCGCGCTGGCGCGTTCTGCCCGGCCGGTGCCGCAAGCAGGCCGAGCCCGCCCGCCGCCATGGCTGCCGAGCCGGTGAACACGAATGGCAGTTCCCGGTGGCCGTCGTGCCAGGCCGGGACCGCCGTGTCGGCCACCAGGACCGCGGTGTAAGCGGCCACGGCGGGTCCGGCCAGCGCCGCCGCTACGGTGGCCGCCGCGCCGAGCCGCGGCAACCGGCCGGTCAGCGCGGCTGCCGCGGCCACGCCGGCGGCCGGGACGTAGCCGGCCAGAATCCACGACCCCACGCTCATCGGCGAGGTGACCTTGACCACGCGCAGCATGTTGAGGAACCTGGCGGGCCGCCCGAGGTCGTGCACCAGCCCGGCCAGGGACAGGCCGGCCGCGCCCAGGGCGCCGGCCTTGGCCGCCCGGGCCAGCGCGGGCCGCCCGGTGGCCTGGGCGCCCGCGCCCAGCAGCGACGAAGCGCCCGCGAGCCCGCCAAGGAAGAAGTAACCGGGGATGTCCGGTGAGTGCCACACCGGCGAGTTGATCACTGGCTTGCCGTAGTAGGAAGTGAACTCGGCGGGAGGCACCATGGCCAGCTCGCCGCGCCGGCCCCGCCGCCGCGCCTCCCGGCCCGGCCCGCCGCGCAGGCCCGCCTTGGTGACGTCGGAGCCGCTCACCGGCGCCTGCCGAGCCACTCGGCGGCGAATGCCGCGGCCGCGGCCGCCGCCAGCCCAGCCGCCGCCGCGCCGGCGTGCCGCCACATGGACGGCAGATCCCGGGTGGTCACCACCGGATCCGGTGGCAGCCCGTACACCTCCGGCTCGTCGAGGAGGAGGAAGAACGCACCGTCGCCACCGACCCCGTCGCCCGGATCCTCACCGTATAGCCGGGCCTCCGCCGTGCCCTGCTCGTGCAGCTCGTCCAGCCGCCGCGCGGCGCGCTCGCGCAGTTCGTCCAGCGGCCCGAACTGGATTGACTCGGTCGGGCACGCATGCGCGCAGGCCGGTGTCATGCCCGCGCCCAGCCGGTCGTAGCACAGCGTGCACTTCCACGCTCGGCCGTCCCCCTTGCGCTGGTCGATCACCCCGTACGGGCAGGCCGGGATGCAGTACCCGCAGCCGTTGCAGATGTCCTCCTGCACCACGACCGTGCCGAACTCGGTGCGGAACAGCGCGCCCGTGGGGCAGACGTCCAGGCAGGCGGCCTGGGTGCAGTGCTTGCAGACGTCGGAGGCCATCAGCCAGCGCAGGCCGTCCTGCGCCTCGCCCGCCTCGCCGTTCTGGCCGCCTCCCGGCGCGATGGGCCGGCGCTGCTCGATGAACGCCACATGCCGCCAGGTGTCGGCCCCCAGCCCGGCGGTGTTGTCATACGACATCCCGGTGAATGCCAGGCCGTCGCCGGGCACGCGGTTCCACTCCTTGCAGGCCACCTCGCACGCCTTGCAGCCGATGCACACGGAGGTGTCGGTGAAGAAGCCCATCCGCGGCGGCGGTTCGTGATAGCCGCTGGCGACGGCCGGGTCAGCCATGCTCACACCTCCATGCCGGTCTGCCCGGTGATGCCGGCCCGGCGCTGGTACTCGCGGACCAGGTCCATCCGGGCCTGCCCGCGTGGCCGGCGGCCCGGGCGGATGTCACACGCGAACGCCTTCGTCTCCTGGATGTGCACGTTGGGATCCAGGCTCAGGCCGATCAGGTCGTTGGCGGAGTCACCGGTGACCAGCCCGCTGCTGCCCCAGTGATAGGGCAGTCCCACCTGGTGCAGCCGGCGGCCCTGCACGGTGAGCGGGACCATCCGGCCGGTGACCAGCACCCGCGCCTCGACCGCGGTGCGCGCGGTGACGATCGTGGCCCAGCCCCGGTGCTCCAGGCCGCGCTCGGCGGCAAGCTCGGGTGACACCTCGCAGAAGAACTCGGGCTGGAGTTCGGCCAGGTAGGGCAGCCACCGGCTCATCCCGCCCGCGGTGTGGTGCTCGGTGAGCCGGTAGGTGGTGGCCACGTAAGGGAACACCTCGGTGCCAGGCTCGCCACCGCTGGGCTGTAGCCGGTTGCCGGGGTGGCCGAACACCTCCACCTGGCGGACCGGGTTGCGCTGCTGGCCGTAGAGCGGGTTGCGGAATGGGGATTCCTGCGGCTCGTAGTGGGCCGGCAGCGGCCCGTCCACCAGCCCGGCGGGGGCGAACAGCCACGCCTTGCCGTCGGCCTGCATGATGAACGGGTCGGTCCCGGACAGCGCGTCGGGGCCGGTGGCGCCGTCTGGCGGCCGGTAATCCGGTGACTTGCCGGGGGCGAAGTCGGGGATGTCATGCCCGGTCCACCGCTGCTTTCCGGGATCCCACCAGACCAGGGCCTTGCGCTCGCTCCACGGCTTGCCATCCGGGTCGGCCGAGGCCCGGTTGTAGAGGATCCGCCGGTTGGCCGGCCAGGCCCAGCCCCATTCCGCGGCCACCCAGTTCTGCTGGCCGCCGGGCTTACGCCGGGCCGCCTGGTTGACCCCGCCGGCGTAGACGCCGCAGTAGATCCAGCAGCCGCAGGAGGTGGATCCGTCGTCGGCGAGCTCCTGGTAGGAGGACAGTGGCTTCCCGCCGGCGCCGCAGCCGTTGATCTCCGCCAGCACCGCCTCGGCATCCGGCTCGGCGTGCTCACCCGCGGTCGGGTAGTCCCAGGTGAGGTCCAGGACGGGCCGGTTCATCTTCGCGGTGGACCCGGCCAGCTTCTCCCGGATCCGGCGGCCCAGGTGGAACATGAACCACAGCTCGCTGCGCGCGTCGCCGGGCGGCTCGACCGCCGGATGGTGCCACTGCAGCATGCGCTGGGTATTGGTGAAGCTGCCGGCCTTCTCGGTGTGCGCGGCGGCCGGCATGAAGAACACCTCGGTGCCGATGTCGGCGGTGCGCAGCTCGCCGGACTCGATCTCCGGGCCGTCCTGCCACCAGGTGGCGCTTTCGATGAGCGAGACTGCCCGGCGAGCTGGGCCATCACGGTCTCGTAGGTGCTGTGGCTGCCGGTCAGCCTGGGCAGGTAGTCGAAGCAGAAGTCGTTGTCCGCCCGCGCGGCATCTCCCCACCAGGACTTGAGCAGGCTCACCGTGTAGGCGCGCATGCCGGCCCAGTAGCCCTTCTGCGTCTGCTCGGCCTCGACGAAGGAGTCGAGGTCCTCGTTCGAGTGTGCGTGCGGCATCGGGATGTAGCCGGGCAGCAGGTCGAACAGCGTGGGGATGTCGGTGGATCCCTGGATGGAAGCGTGCCCGCGCAGCGCCAGGATGCCCCCGCCGGGGCGGCCGATATTGCCGAGCAGCGCCTGCAGGATCGACGCGGTGCGGATGTACTGCACTCCGACCGTGTGCTGGGTCCACCCCACGCTGTACACGAACGCGGTGGTCCGGTTGCGGCCGGAGTTCTCGGTGAGCCATTCGCAGACCCGGGCGAAGGTGTCCGGCGGGACACCGCAGGCCTGTTCCACCATCTCCGGCGTGTACCGGGCGAAGTGCCGCTTGAGCACCTGGAACACGCAGCGCGGGTGGGTCAGCGTCTCGTCCCGCTCTGGCGCGCCCGGCGCCAGGGCCGCGCCGCCGGATCCGTGGGCTTCGCCGCGGCCGGCCTGGCGGACCGCCGCGGACCCTTCCCGGACCCCGTGCGGTTCCCCGTACTCCCGGTCCCGCTCCCCCGACGCCGCCTGCACCTCCAGGCCCTCGTACTGCCAGGTGTGGAAGTCGTAGTACCGCTCCTCGCGGTTCAGGCCGGAGAACACCCCGTCGAGATCCTCGGGACCGGCGTAGTCATCGGTCAGGACCGCCGCCGCGTTGGTGTAGGCGAGCACGTAGTCGCGGAAGTACTTCTGCTGCCGCAGGACATGGTTGATGATCCCGCCGAGAAACACGATGTCGCTGCCGGCCCGCAGCGGCACGTGCAGGTCGGCCAGTGCGCTGGTGCGGGTGAACCGCGGGTCGACGTGGATGAGCTTCGCGCCGCGCGCCTTCGCCTCCATCACCCACTGGAACCCGACCGGATGGCATTCGGCCATGTTCGAGCCTTGGATCAGGACGCAATCAGCGTTCTGCAGGTCCTGCTGGAAGGTGGTCGCGCCGCCCCGGCCAAAGCTCGTTCCCAGACCGGGAACGGTGGCGGAGTGTCATATCCGGGCCTGGTTCTCGATCTGGATCGCGCCCAGTGCGGTGAACAGCTTCTTGATCAGGTAGTTCTCTTCGTTGTCCAGCGTCGCCCCGCCGAGGCTGGCGAACCCCAGGGTGCGCCGGGTGCGGATGCCGTCCTGCTCCCACTGCCAGCCCTGGTTCCTGGCCCTGATCACCCGGTCGGCGATCATATCCATCGCCGTGTCCAGGTCCAGGCGCTCAAATTCGGTGCCGAACGGCCTGCGATACAGCACGTGGTGCTGGCGCGCGGGCCCGGTGGTCAACTGCAGGCTCGCGGCGCCCTTTGGGCAGAGCCTGCCCCGGCTGACCGGGGAGTCCGGGTCGCCCTCGATCTGGGTGACCTTGCCGCCGGCGACGTAGACGTTCTGGCCGCAGCCGACCGCGCAGTAGGGACACACCGACTTGACCACCTTGTCGGCGGTCACGGTCCGGGCCACCAGCCGGCCGGAGGCCGGGCTCTTCGCCGCGGCCCCGCGGCCCAGTACGTCACCGCCGGTGAACTGCCGGTATACCGGCCAGCCCTCGATCCAGGTACGAACGCCCATGTGCCCCTCCGGGCGGTTTACACCTTGCGCCAGCGGGATTCCGCCCACGAGTAGCAGCCGAACAGCACCAGGCCGATGGCCACCAGGACCAGCAGCCATGGGCCGGCCGGGGTCTTGGTGAACGCCCGCAGCGTGGCGTCGATGCCCTTGGCCTTGTGGGCGTTGGCGGTGGCCGCGGCGATCAGCAGGAACAGGCCGGCGGCGCCAAACACGATGCCGCGGGCGATTCCGCCGAAGCGGCCGAGGAAGGTGACCACCTTGCGGGCCTGCGGGCTCATCTCACCGGTCCGCAGCTCGGCCAGGAACTTGCGCTCGAACGCCCGCCAGGCCAGCCACGCACCGACCCCGATGAGCACCAGGCCTGCGATCCCGACCAGGACCCGGCCGCCGGGCTGGCGCATCGCGGTGGCCGTGAGGTCGACCGACTGCTTGTTCGACGATTTGGGCGCGGCCAAGCCGAGCGCGTACTTCACGATGACGAAGGCGAGGAAGGCATAGAGCACCGTCTTGAACCCGGCGATCAGCCGGTTGCTGGCCTTTCTGCCGTCCGGCCCGGGGCCGCCGTACAGCGCCTCGGACAGCCGCCACAGCGCCATCCCGATGAAGCCGACGACCAGCAGCCACAGCAGGGCCGCGCCGAACGGCGTGTTCCCCACCACCCGGACGGCGCCGCTCTGGTCGGCCTTGTGGCCGCCGTTCCCGAATGCGACCTCAATGGCGAGGATGCCGATGATGACGTACATGACGCCCCGGGCAACGAACCCGGCCCGCGCCAGCCAGTCCAGGTACCGGCTGTGGCCGGCCCTGCGGGCGGCGTATCTGGCATCCCGGGTCCCGCGCCGGGCAGTTCGTGTCACCACTGTGGCCTCCTTGAAGACCCACCCCCACTGCCCGGGCCGGATCGAACTAAACGGCACGGCCCTGGGCCACCGGGGCTCCGGGGCCGCTCCCCGGGCAGCAGGTTTGCCGCACGGGACGGGGGTAGCGACAAGGCCGACCTGCGAGCGGCGGAGGCGGATACCCATGGAATCCCAGACAGTGGTGGTCACCGGGGCGAGCGCCGGAATCGGGCGGGCCACGGCCCGGCTGTTCGGGGCTCGCGGCGCCCGTGTCGGCCTTATCGCGCGGGGGCAGGCGGGCCTGGAGAGCGCGGCCCGCGAGGTCAGGGAAGCCGGCGGCAAGGCACTTGCGGTCAGCGCCGACGTCGCGGACTACGAGCAGGTCACCGCGGCCGCCCGGCAGATCGAGCAGCGCCTCGGGCCGATCGGCGTGTGGGTCAACGTCGCCTTCACCTCGGTCTTCGCACCGTTCGCCGAGATCACCGCGGAGGAGTTCCGGCGGGTGACCGAGGTCAGCTACCTGGGCTTCGTGTACGGGACCATGGCCGCGCTGAGCCGGATGCGGCCCCGGGACCAGGGCACGATCGTGCAGGTCGGGTCCGCGCTCGGGGACCGCAGCATCCCGCTGCAGTCGGCCTATTGCGGGGCCAAGCACGCGATCAACGGGTTCACCTCCTCGCTGCGCTGCGAACTGCTGCACGAGGGCTCCGGCGTGCACGTGACCGTGGTGCAGATGCCGGCGGTCAACACCCCGCAGTTCTCCTGGGTACGGTCCCGGCTGCCCAACCACCCGCAGCCGGTGCCGCCGATCTACCAGCCGGAGGTGGCCGCGCGCGCCGTCGTCTACGCCGCCGACCATCCCCGCCGCAAGCAGTACTGGGTGGGGGCGAGCACGGCGGCCACCATCCTGGCCAACCGGGCGGCACCTGCCCTGCTGGACAGGTACCTGGCCCGGACTGGCTACGACTCGCAGCAAACCGCCGAACCCGCCGACCCGGACCAGCCGGACAACCTGCTCCAGCCGGTCGACGGGGTCAACGGCCACGACTTCGGCGCGCACGGCATCTTCGACGGGCGCTCCCATGACCGCAGCGCGCAGGCCTGGCTGTCCCGGCACACCGGCCTGTCGGCGGCGTTCGCGGGCGGCGCGGCGGCGCTCGGCGGGTTCCTCGCCGGGAGGCGGGGGAACCGCCGGTGACCACCACGGGCATGCCGCGGGCCACTCCCGTGCCGGAGGCGGTTCCGGCCCCGTTGCTGAGCCCGGCGCTGCTGCCGCGCGTGCTGTTCCCCGCGGCCCGTGCCTGCTACGGGGCCGCGCTGCTGTGCGCCCCCGGCCTGGCGCTGGGGCTGGCCACCGGCCGCGCGCCAGGGCCGCGGGCCTGCACGGTGGCCCGGGTTCTCGGCGCGCGCCACCTGGCCCAGGCGGTACTGACGCTGTGCCGTCCCCGCCCGGCCGTGTTCCTGGCCGGGGCGGGCGTCGACGCGTGCCACGCCGCGTCGATGCTGGCCCTTGCCGCGGCCGACCCGCGGCTGCGGCGGGCCGGGATCGCCGACGCCCTCGCCGCCGCGGCCTTCACGGCCTCCGGCGCGTTCGCCGGGACCCTGCCGGGCGCAGGCGGGGACGCCGCCAGCGGCACGGCCGCCGGCGGTGCAGAGCTGCCGGGTAGCCGCAGACAGCCACCCAGGTAGGCGCGCGGCCGCCGAGGTAAACGCCAACCCCGGCGGCCGCGTCTTCAGGCCGGGCCCGGCCCGGGTCAGCTCCGGTCCAGCCGGCGGAACGTCACCTCGTGCAGCAGCAACCGGAGCGCAGCCGCCGCCGGGATCGCTATCAGCGCGCCGACGATGCCCATGAGCGTGCCGCCAACCAGCACGGCCACCGGCGACACCACCGCGGGCACCTGGACCGTGCTGCCCATGATCCGCGGCACCAGCAGGTAATCCTCGGCGAGCCGGTAGGCGATATAGAAGGCAAGCGTGGCGATCGCGACCGGCAGCGACACGGTCAGCGCCACCAGCGACACCACGGCGCCGCCGATCGTGGAGCCGATCACCGGGATCAGGTCCATGATGGCCACGAACAGCCCCAGCAGAATCGGGTAGGGGATGCCGAACGCGAGCATCCACAGGTAGGTGCCCAGCCCGGCGATCACCGAGGTGACCACGTTGCCGAGCACGAACCCGCCCACCTTGGTGAAGATCTCGTCCCCGATCAGGATCACCCGGGCCCGGCGGGAGTGCGGCGCCAGCCGGTAGGCGAACAGCTTGATGCGGGGCATTCCGGCCAGGAAGTAGACCACCAGGACGATCACCGCGACCGTCGAGGCGAGCGCGCCGAGTACCAGCGCCCCGGCGCCCAGCACTCCCCCGACCAGCGAACTCCCCCGGGTGGCGAGCAGGTGGGACAGCCGCTGCTCGATGTGGTACCTCATGTTCAGCCGGCCAAGTTGCGAGTTGTGGTCCTGCAGCGTGTGCGCATAGCGCGGCAGCTCGGCGATCAGGTTGGCGGTCTGCGCGGCGAGCGGGGGGATCGCCGCCGCCAGGAACCCGCCGATCACCGCGAGCACGCCAAGCAGTACGGCGATGACCGCCGCCCATCGGGGCACCCGGTGCCTGGTCAGCCAGCTCACCACGGGGTCCAGGCCGGCCGCGATGAACAGTGCGAGCCCGATGAGCACCAGCACCGAGCGCGCCTTGATGACCAGTTCCACCAGGGCGATGGTGACCGCCACGCCGGCCGCGCCGGTCATCCCGATGAAGAACGGCGAGCGCCGGTCGATCGGCCGTCCCAGCCGCCCCAGGCTGCCGGCCTCCTCGGCCTGCTTCGCGGCCACCCGGGCCGCCTCCCGCATCGAGCCCGGGCCCGGCTCGGATTCCGCTCCGTCGCCTTCCCCGGCCGCTGCCAGCAGTTCGCTGATCACTTCGCTCCCCCCTGTTGATTCCGCACCGGGGGCCAATCGGCTGGCGGGGGCCTGGCCGGTGCCGCGCGCCGCCTCGCTCACCCGGCCGGGCCTATCCCCGGTCACGCCGGCCTGCCCGCCGGGACGGGGCCCGCGGCGAGGGCCGGGCCTGCCCGCCGTCGCGCGCGTGCTCCTCGTTGCGTACGACCGCCTCCTGGCGGAGGTCGTCATGATGACTGGCTGGCATCGGCTCGTGCCGGCGCTGGTTGACGCCCGGCCGGTACCCGGTCTGGCCCGCGTGATCGCTGGCCTCGCGCTCGGCCGTGCGCTGGCGCTCGTCCTGCCCGCCCCCCTCGCCCTGCCCCGCGCCGTGGCGCTTGCCGTCTTCCCGTCCCCGCGTCCGGTTCATCTTCCGACACCGTCTCATTGCGCTGGCGGCATGCCCCGCGGTGCGCCGCCGGCGCGATCGCTGGCAATGGGTGTTACCACTACCCCCGGCTTCGCCGCACTCACATCCCGCCGGCGGCATCGCCCGCCATTTGCCCGGCTGCCATGACCGGGGCCCGTGACGCTGGCCCCCCCAGCATCACGGGCCCCGGCGGGCGCGCCGGCCTGGTGAGTGCTTGCCAGGCCGGCGCTGTCCGGGCGGCTCAGCCGGCCAGCCTGGACCGCAGCATCTGCTTGCCGAGCTCGGCGCCCTTGCGGCTGTCCGACTGGGCCTTGCGGAAGAACTCCGCCAGTTCGCGGTCCCCCTCCCGCTCGGCGTCGGCGATGTAGTTCTCCAGCCGGAGCGCGTTGCTCAGGCATGCCTCGGTGAACCAGATCAGGTTGTAGTCCTTGTCCACGGTGCCGGTGATGTGGCCGGTTTCGGTGCTGGTCATCACGAGAGTCTCCCTTCGATCGTCGGTGGGGGCCGCCCTCGCCGGGTGCGCGCTCAGGCGCGGCCCCGGCCGGTCGCGGCGTCCCTGGCCCGGTCGGCCGCGGCGGCGGCCGGGCCTGCCGTTTTCAGCACGCCCGGCGAGGGCGGAGTGTGCGGGTGCGGCCGGGTCGGCGCGGTCTTCTTCCCCTGTGCGAGCTTGTCCCCGAGGTCGAGGGACTCCGTCTCGGTCATGACCTCCCGCAGGGCCGGCCAGACCCGGGATTCCTCGAACGCGATGTGCTCCCGGCCGGCCTTGATGAACTCGCCGAGCAGCCTGTCGAACTCGGGGTTGTCCGCGTCGAGCTTGTCCAGCCTGGCGAGCACGTCCTTGCCTTCCTGCTCCTGGCTGATGGCCTGGTCGGCGAGCTCGTCGCCGTCCGGGAGAAGCTTGCGCACGGCTGGCCAGAAGTACATCTCCTCGATGGCCTCGTGCTTGGACACCTCGATGACGAGTGTCTCGGCCATCTTCTTGCGCGACGCAAGGAGGCTGTCATTGGCGCCCGCGGCCGCGGGCGCCGTCTCGAATTTGGCGAGCAGTTGTTCGACCTGCTCGTGATCGCTGGCTAGCACGTCGAAGGCGGTTGGCATGCCTTCCTCCCCGTCTGTTGGCTGTCAGGTGTCTTCGTGCGGCTTCCCCAGCCAGGAGAGATAAACCTCGATCGGCGATATGCCGCCGGACAGGTCAGCCGTGGCGGGTGAGCATGCGCACGACGGCGCGCTCCGCCGCCCCCCGGGTGGCGAGGTCCCCGAACGCGGAGTTCCGGCCGAGATCACGCAGCGCTGGTGCGATCGTTATGCCTGATTCGTACAGTTCGATCACCCGCGGGTCGATGTAGGAGGCGCGCGCCACCGCCGGCGTGTTGCCCAGGTAGCCCGCGACCTCGGCGACGGCGCGGGCGATGGCCCGCCTGCGTGCGGCCGCGGTTCCCGCGGCCTGCTCGGACACCGCCAGGCCAACGGCCGCCAGGACCGTGGCATGCCAGGTACGGAAGTCTTTGGCGGTGAACTCGCCGCCGGCGATATCCCCCAGGTAGGCGTTGATGCCGGCCGCGGTCACGTCGTGCCAGCCCCGGCCGGAGCGGTAGGCGAACAGGCCGTCGCCGCCACTCCTGCGCCGCTTGAGGCTGACCACCACCGCCTGGACCTCGGCGTCCACCACGGCCTGCTCCCGGTGCTTGGCGCCCTTGGCGAGGTAGTCGAAGACCAGTTCACCGCCGTGGCAGGTCACCTGGTCGCGGCGGATGGTGGCGATGCCGAAGGTGCCGTTCTCCGCCGCGTACTCCTCGCCGCCGGGCCGGAAGAAGCCGAGGTCGATGAGCCGGACCGCCGCGGCCAGGACCCGCTCCCGACGCAGCCCCCGGCCGGCCAGGTGGCCACTGACGGTCTCCCGCAGCCGCGGCAGGACGCGGCCGAACTCCAGCACCCGGTCGTGCTTGTCCCGGTCCCGCCGCTCCCGCCACAGGTCGTGGTACCGGTACTGGCGCCGCCCCGCGGCGTCGATGCCGACGGCCTGGATGTGGCCGCCCGGTTCGGCGCAGATCCAGACGTCCTCCCAGGCCGGCGGGATCACCAGGGCCTTGATGCGGGCCAGCGTCTCCGGGTCGCGGACCGGCTGCGCGCCCGGGCCCAGATAGCGGAACCCGCGCCCGCAGCGCCGGCGCCGGATCCCCGGCCCGGCCGGATCGCTGCGCAGCAGCCGTCTCCCCGGGTCAGCGGAGCCCACGCCGCGCCGCCTTCATCTGGGCACCTCGCCATCTCCACCTGGCCTGCCGCCGGACAGCGTTTGTTTTCCGCAGGAGGGGCAGAAGAAACGTGCCAATCGAAAGGAGCTTGCCGTGCTGCTCATCATCGCGGTCCTGCTGCTCGCCCTGATCCTCTTCGGTGCCGGGTTCGCGGTTCACGTGCTGTGGTGGATCGCGCTCATCGTGCTGGCCCTGTGGCTGCTCGGGTTCCTGTTCCGGGCCGCCGAGGGAGCCGGGCCACGACGCCGCTGGTACAGGTGGTAGCGGGCTCACATAGGCCTTGACGGGCTGCCGGCGCCTCGGGCGCCGGCAGCCCGCGCCCTTGCCCGGGCCCGCCCGGCAGTGGCGGCTGCCGGGCCGCCGCCGGCTGAGTGCCTCAGGGATGCAGCAGGACCTTGGTGTACCCATCGGCCCGCTTGTCGAACTTGTCGTAGGCGTCCGGCGCCTGGGCCAGGGGCAGCTCATGCGAGACGAGCAGCGACGGCGTTGCCTGCCCAGCGATGATCAGGTCGCGCAGCGCGGCGTTGTACCGCTTGAGCCGGGCACTGGCCGGTGCCGACCCGCTGCCCCTTCTGGAACAGGGTGCCGAAGTCGAAGCCGATCCTGCCCTCCTTGGCGCCGTCGGTTGCCGCTTTCGGGTCCTGCGGCACGTACACGCCCACTACGCCGATGCCGCCGGTGGTGCGGACCGCGTTGACGAGCCCGTCCAGCACCATCTCCGGGTGCTCCTGCCCGGCCGGGTCGTGTGCCTGGTAGCCGACGGCCTCGATGCCGCGGTCGGCACCCAGGCCGCCGGTGGCGTCCCGGATCTGCTCCGCCGGATTCCCGTCGGCGATGTTGACCGGTGTGGCATCGAACCGCTCCGCCAGCATGAGCCGGTCTGGCTGGTAGTCAGCGACGAACACGCGGGCAGCGCCGCGCAGGTAGCTGCTGTGCGCCGCGAGCAGGCCGACCGGGCCAGCGCCGAACACCGCGACCGTGTCACCGGGGCCCACGCCGGCCAGTTCCGCACCGTGGTAGCCGGTGGGGAAGATGTCCGACAGCATCGCGAAGTCCCGCTCCCACTCCGCGCCGGACGGCAGTGCCAGCAGGTTGAAGTCGGCGAACGGAACCCGCAGGAACTCGGCCTGGCCGCCGTCGTAGGGACCCATCTGGGCGTACCCGTACGCGGCGCCGTCGACCCCTTCGGTGGGGTTGGTGCGCAGGCAGAACGAAGTCCAGCCCGCCACGCAGTTCCGGCAGGTGCCGCAGGCGATGTTGAACGGCACCGACACCCGGTCCCCGGCCTTATCCGGGTCACCGCGGGCCCGGTGTCCTCGACGATCCCCATGTTCTCGTGACCGAGGATCTTGCCTTCCTCCACACCGGTACGGCCCTCATACATGTGCAGGTCGGACCCGCAGATGTTGGTGGTCGTGATCCGCACGATGGCATCGCCGGGTGCCTCGATCTTCGGCACGGGCACGTCTTCCACGGCCACGCGGTACGGTCCGGCGTACTTGACAGCCTTCATGGGGCGGGCTGGCTCCGGGCCGCGCTGTGGCTGGTGTCGGCGAAACATTCCGGCCTGGGCACATTTGGCCGCTGGCCCAGCGGCCCTTTTCGCCCTGGTGGATGCGGGCCATTAGGGTGGTTGGCTGATGGTCGGCGCCGAGGCGAGGAGCGATGCGGATGGGCGCCCTGGAGGACTGGGCGGAGGCACTGTGTGCCGAACTCGGGCTCGACGCGGCGGAGAGCAGCCAGAAGGTGGTGCTCGACCTGGCCAGGGTGGTAGCTCACACGGTGGACCGCCCGGCCGCACCGGTTACCGCTTATTTGCTGGGCATGGCGGTCGGCCGCGGTGAGCCGCTGGCCGAAACCGCGCAGCGGATCCAGCAACTGGCCCGCGGCTGGCCTGCGGCGTGATGAGGTCCAAGGCCGCGGGCATCTTGCCCGTCAGCGCCCGACCGCGCGTGCTAGCTGCGCCTTGCTCATCGACGAGCGGCCCTTCACGCCGCGGCGGCGTGCCTCCGCGTAGAGCTGGGCCTTGGTGGGCCCGCCGGCACCGCGATGTGAGCGCTGGCCGCCGCGGCGCGACGACGACATGTCCTGCGTGGACGACCGACTGGCGGTCCTGGCCTCCCCGGAGCGGGCCCGTTCCTTGTTGACGGTGCGCGCCGCGATCTCTTCGGCACGGCCGGTGCTCTCGCCCCGCTTCTTGGCGCTCGCCTTGATGTGCTCGTACTGCCGCTCGCGCTTCGGACTCGATCCCCGTGGCATGGTGATCCACCTCCTGGGTTGACGGACGGGCGCTCCGCGTCCTGTGCGCAGGGCCACTACCCAGGGGGCCGCTCTCCAATCCGGCGGTGTCCGGCGGCATGGACGGGAGCGGGCGGGCCGTCCTCGCCAGGCGGCCGGACCGCTCGCCGGGAAGCGCCGGCAGGCCGCCGGGCGTCCTGGGAAGCATCGGAGGTGGCGGCCCGGCCGCTGGTCGCCAGCCAGGCGCCGAGCGCGATCAAGACCAGCCCCGCGGCGGCACCAGCGGTCAGGCTCTCGCCGAGCACGGCCACGCCCAGGGCAAGGGCGACCACGGGCATCACGTAGGTGATGACCGCCGCGGAGGCCGCGCCAGCTTCGTCGATGAGCAGGTAGAACAGCCAGTAGGCCAGGCCGGTGTTAACGATGCCCAACACCACGAGGGCCAGCACGCCGACCAGCGACGGCACCTGCCTGGGCAGGGCGGCGGCGGCGGGACCGGCGAAAACAGCACCGGACAGCACGGTCATGGCCGCGGTGACGCCCAGTGCCGGCACGCCGGCGAGCCAGCGCCGGTAGACCAGCGCCGCGCCGGCGAACCCGGCCGCGGCCAGCAGCACCGCCCCCGCGCCGGCCAGTTCCCCCGGACGGCCATGAAAGTCCAGGCCAAGCAGGGCGACCACACCGGCGAAGCCGACGATGAGCCCGGTGAACCGCCTGCGGCCCACCGCCTCGGCGCGGATCAGCCACAGCGCGAGCACGGCGGTGAACAGCGGGTCGGTCGCGGTGAGTATCCCGGCCACCGAGGAACTGACCCGTTCCTCACCCCAGGCGGTCAAGAACGTGGGCAGGGCCATGTCCAGGCACGCTACGGCGGCCACGGGCAGAACGGCGCGGCGCAGGCCAGCCAGCGCGTGCTTCCTGACGGCCAGCGGCACCAGGAACGCCGCGCCAAGCACGCACCGGCCGAATACCACCACCGAGGGCGGCAGGTGCGTGACGGCGACCCGGATGAACAGGAACGAACTGCCCCAGATGACCGACGTAGCGGCGAACAGCACCCACGCTTTCCGGTTCACGGTTCTAGCTTGCGGCGCCGGACTGTCTCTTGGGAGATTCCGCCAGTGTGGCCGTGCGTGCGGTGCGGCGGCGCGGTCGCGGTGCGCGGGGCCGGGCCGCGCCTCCCGTCAGGCACTCGCGCAGCCGGGTGAGCGCGGCGTCGAGCAGCCGGGAGACGTGCATCTGCGAGATGCCGAGGCGCTGGCCTATCTCGGCCTGGGTCATGTTGCCGTAGAAGCGCATGGCCAGGATGTGCCGCTGCCGTTCCGGCAGGTCAGGCCAGTGCGCCCAGAGGGCGTCGCTGTCGAGGGAGTGCTCGATGCCCGGGTCGTCGCCGCCGAGCAGTTCGCCGAAGGTCGCCGCCTCGTCGTCGGCGGACACCGGGGCGTCCAGGTAGTAGGGACGGAAGGCCATTTCGGCGTGCTCGGCCTCGCGAAGCTCCTCGAGGCTCAGGCCGGCCGCCTCGGCGAGCTCATGGTTGTCGGGCGAGCGGCCAAGTTCCTGCGCGACCGCCGTCCGGGCGTCGCGGACCATGAGCATGTGTTCCTGGCTCGTGCGCTGGACCCGCACCTGCCAGCGCTTGTCCCGGAAGTGGCGCTTGAGTTCACCGCTGACGCACGGCTGGGCGTAGGCGACCAGGCCATGCCCTAGTTCTGGGTTGTAGTTGTTGATCGCCTTCAGCAGGCCCAGGTAACCCACCTGCATCAGGTCTTCCAGGGACTCGGGGCTGTCGCGATAGCGGCGCACGCACGCCTTCACCACGAATTCATACCGGCGGACCAGCGCCTCGTACGCCTCCGCCCGCCGGGCAGAGGTCACCGGCAGCGACTGGACCAGTTCGATCAGCGCCTCGTCGGTGGCAGTGTCCGGCAGCCCGGGCCGGCCGCGCCGGCGCGGCGAATCATGCATGAACGGCTCACCTCCAGGCGATCGCGCCGCAATCGCGAACCGGCTCAGAAACGGCACGAGCCAGCGTGCCGATGCGGCTGGCTCGACATGTTGCCCGTCCAGGCGCGGTTCAATCCTCAGCCGCCGTAGCAGATCCCCGGGCCCCGGCGTGTCACGCTGCCGGGTTGGGCCCGGCGCTGCCACCGCATATTCACCGCACGCCGGGTAGACGGACGACGGCGGGACACCGATGAGAGCGGAACACCCATGAACATCGCCATCACCTTGGTCGCGGCGATGCTGGCGGGCACCGGCTTCGTCCTGCAGCAGCACGCGGCTGAGCAGGCGCCGCACTCGTATTTCCTCCGCCTGCGGCTGATCACCACGCTGCTGCGCCGGCCGCAGTGGCTCGCGGGCGTCGCCGTGATGGCAGCGGGCCAGCTGCTGTCGGCCTGGGCCATCGGCCATGGCTCGCTCTCCCTCACCGAGCCGCTGCTGACCAGCAGCCTCATCTTCGCGCTCGCGCTGGCCGTGCCGCTGTCCGGCCAGCGGCTGCAGACGGCAGAGATGCTTGGCGCGGTGCTGTTGAGCGCGGGTGTGGCGGCGCTGTCCCTGGCACGCTCGGCCGGGCCTCCGGCCGGTTCGTTCGGCTCCTTCGCCGCCTGGCCGGCAGCCGCGGGCATCGCGGCGGTCGCTGCCGGGTTCCTGGCCGCGGGGCTGCGCCGCAGCGGGCAGCAGCGAGCGATCATGACCGGTGCCGCCGCGGGCCTGATGTTCGGCATCGCCGATGCGCTGACCAGGCGGGCCGTGGAGATCGTGGACCATCACTCCATGCTCGCCCTGCTGGCCGGCTGGCCTGGCTACAGCCTCGCGGTTGCGAGCCTGGCGGGTTTCTGGCTGATGGAAAGCGCCTTCAATGCGGCGCCACTGCATGCGTCGCTTCCGGCGATCACCGCGGCCGAGCCGGTCTCCGGGATGCTCCTCGGCGTGGTGGTCTTCGGCGATGTCATCCATGTCTCACCGGCGATGCTGCTCCTGCAAGGGGCCGGCCTCACCGCCCTGATAGCTGGCGTGGTCCCTGGTCGCCCGGGCTCCGGTCCTCAGCCGGCTGGGCCGGCCGGCCGCACTGCTGCGGCCGCACACGCGCGCGGATGGCCTGTCCGGCACGCCGGTATCATCGCCGCGGCCAGCCACCGCCCGCCGGGCAGCGCCGCCGCGTGCGCACCCGGCTGCTAGCCCGCCTGGCGGGCCGGCAGTGCCGCTGCGGCCACGCACAAGTCGCTGACCAGCCCGGCGTACTCCCCGTCCCGGTCCTCGGCGCGCAGCACCGCTGCGGGGTGGATGGTGGGCACCACGGTGATCTCGCGTTCCTCCCCTTCCCGCAGCCCAGGGGCGGACCAGCGGATCTGTGTCCCCCGTGCGCTCGTCACCCGGAACGAATTCCCGAGCAGGGCCTGTCCCGCGGTGGCGCCCAGCGTCACCACCACGCTGGGTGCCAGCCGCGCCAGTTCAGCCGCCAGCCACGGCCAGCACGCGCGCACCTGCCAGGTGTCCGGGCGCTCGTGGATCCGCCGCTTGCCGCCGCCGGGTGCCGGCTTCCAGCGGAAGTGCTTGACCGTGTTGGTCGTGTAGGTGACCCCCGGGTCGATGCCGGCATCGGCCAGGGCGTGGCCGAGCAGCTTGCCGACCGGGCCGACGAACGGTTCCCCGGCCCTGTCCTCCGCGTCGCCCGGCTGTTCTCCGATCAGCACCGCCGCGGGCCGGGCGGCGCCCCTGCCGAACACTGTCTGAGTGGCCCGCTCATGCAGATCGCAGCCCTGGCAGCCCCGGGCCGCCCGCGCCACGGTAGCCAGGCTGGCGCGGGCACTCGGAACGAAGCGGCCCGCGCCCGGGTAGTCCTTGTGATCGGGCATCAGCCAGCGCCTCTCCTCTCTCGCACGCCACCGCATCCACTACCCGCGCGGTGCCCGGGGAACCCGGCCGTTTAGCGGGTGATGCGCGGGCGGTGAAGGCAGCGCCGCGGGGCACGTGACCTGCCGGGACGCGGCCGCCGTCACGCGCCGGAGACGCCCGGCGGCAGCCGCCGCAACGTGAGCAGCGCGATATCGTCGTGCGCTGGCACGCCGCCGACCAGAGCACCCATGACCGAGGCGCAAACCTCCTCCGGCGGCTTCGCCGCCACCGCGCCGCACAGCCGGGCCAGGCCCTCGTCGAGTGCGTGTCCCCGCCGCTCCACCAGCCCGTCGGTGTACAGGCACAGCACCGCCCAGTACGGGATCTTCACCGTGGTCACCTGCCGCCGCGCCCGCGGATCCACGCCGATCATCAGACCGCCCGCCATGTCCACCAGGCTCCCGGCCTCCTCTGGCCCGGCCGTCACCGGGGGGAGGTGGCCGGCCGAGCAGAGGTGTGCCCGGTCCAGCGCGGGATTGAGCACCGCGTAAAGAACGGTGGCCAGTGCCCCCGGCTCGAAGTGCTGCATCTTGCGATCCAGCCGGTCCAGTACCTCGGCCGGGTCGCTGGTTTCCAGGGCATAGGCGCGCAGCGCGCTGCGCATCCGCCCCATGACGATGGCCGCCGGCAGGCCGGAGCCGGCCACGTCGCCAATGACCACGCCCACTTCCCCGGATGGCAGGATGAACACGTCATACCAGTCGCCGCCCACGGCACCGTTGCCGGGCACGTACCGGGCGGCGAACTGCACCCCGGCCACGGCCGGCAGCGCCGACGGCAGCAAGCTCCGTTGCAGCGCCGCCGCCGCGATCCGGTCATCGGCGGACCGCAGCGATTGCACCGCCAAGGCCGCCCGGTCCGCGGCAAGCTGGAGCAGACTGACATCGCCGCTGGTGAACCTGCGCGGCTTCAGCGACCCGACGTGCAGCACCCCGAGCACCGTCCCGTCGGCGATCAGCGGCACCCCCAGCATGGAGCTGATGCCCTTCTCCATCAGAATCGGGTTCAGCACCGTGGCGGGATTCACGTGATCGAGGATCACCGGCCTGCTTCCGGCGGCGACGCGGCCCGCGAAACCGCCGCCCACCGGAATCCGCACCCCCTGATACACCTCGTCTTCCAACCCTGCCGCAGCGACCGCCACCAACTGGCCCGATGGCGTGTCCAGCAGCAGCAGCGCCGCCGTATCGGCCTCCAGGATGTCCTTCGCACGCTGGAGCAGCACCGGCAGGAAGGCGCGATCGTCCAGCCGGGACAGCGCGGCATCGGTGATCGCCTGGAGGTCGCGGAGCCTTGCCTGCGCCTCGCCGACGGCGGCCTGCCCTGTCACCTCCATACCACCACCCCCGCTGAGCGTGCCGCGATCGTAACGAAAGAAGCCAGCCGCGAATAACCCCCGCGGCTGGCTTGACAACCAGGCATAACTCTACCCGGGCCGCGAGCGGTGCGGCAGGCCCATGCGGACCGGGACTCCCGGCGAGTACGGGACGCTGACCGGCCTGCCAGCGGGCGGGGACAGGCCGGCCGCACCGATGAGGCTCTCTTCCAGGTGCACCAGCGCGGCCCGGTGCAGCCGCCAGCGCGGGTGCTGGTTGGGCAGATAGCGGAGCCGGCCGTCGTACCAGGTGGCGTGCAAGCCCCAGCGGGCGGTCAGGAACTGCTCCAGGTCCGAGGGCCGGGCCACCGGCTCGCCGACGCGAACGGCCATGCTCAGCCGGGCTGGCACCCGGGGCCAGCGGCGCCGGCTGGCATAGCTGACCACGTCGCCGTCCCGGCGCACCCGCATCGCCGACCACTGGTACGGGAGCCGGAACGCGGCCCTGCCTGCCAGCACCGGCACCAGCCGGGCCGCGTCCAGCGACCGGAACACTACCCCCCGCCGGCCGTCTGGCCCCACCGAGTAGAGCCGGACATTGGTCTCCGGGAACGATCCCAGGTAGGGCAGCCCGGGCAAGCCGAGCCAGCCGGCCCGGTACATGCGGAACGCGACCAGCCCCACATAGCTGGTCCCCTCGAACAGATCGGGCCGAGTGCCGGACGGCAGCAGCCGGGCGGCCACACCCAGGTCCACCGGCCAGTGCAGGAACGCCAGGTCGCGCCACCGCACGGTGAGCAGCGGCCAGATGACCGGGCGCACCGCCCCGGCCGTCACCGGTTCTGGGTTTGCCGGCCCGGCTCCGGCGGCTTCCGGCACCTCGCCTCCCAGGGTCTGGTTACTGAGTCTTCAAGCTGCTGAGTTCCAGGCGTCCCGGCCGGCTAAACGCGCCCCCTTTCCGTGACGACGCCCGCGGATCCCCCGGCCTGGTACGGCCGGCTCCGGCAGGGGGGCCGCCCCGGAGCGGGCCCGGCGTTAGGGAACCGGCTATCGGGGTAGGCGCAACGGGACCGGAAGGCAGCTCACGGTACCCGGAGGCGGCGGTCATGGACGATGGGGGAAAGCGATGATGAAGCTGCTGTACAAGCCGGTCAGCATGCTGGTCAGTGTCGCCGGCGGCATCCTGGCCAGCGCGATTTTCAGGAAGGCCTGGAAGCTCGCGGCGGGCAAGGACGAGGCGCCGAGTGCCACCGATGCCGGCAAGGGCTGGCCGGAAGTGCTTATCGCCGCCGCGCTGCAGGGCGCGATCTTCGCGGTGGTCAGCGCCGCGGTGGACCGTCTCGCCGCGCAAGGCACCCGGTCGCTCACGGGCACCTGGCCAGGCGAGGACAGCAGTGCGAAAACAGGAAAGCAGCCGTCACGATGACCGAACCCGACACTGTGCGCAACGAGCCACGGCCGAACACGAGCGAACCGGGTATTCCGGATAAGCCGACCGGCCTGGCCAAGGGGTCCTGGCTGGCTGCGGGCCGCCGGACGCTTCAGGAGTTCAAGGACGACTTCCTGCAGGACCGCGCGGCCGCGCTGACCTACTACAGCGTCCTGGCGATCTTCCCCGGGATCCTGGTGCTGGTGTCCCTGCTCGGACTGCTCGGCACGTCGGTGACCCGGCCGCTGGTGACGAACCTGACCCGTGCGGCGCCCGGCGCGGTCCAGGCGATACTCGGCGACGCCGTGCGCAATCTGGAGCGGACCCACGCCGCCGCGGGCCTGCTCGCCATCGTCGGTATTCTCCTGGCCCTGTGGTCCACGTCCAGCTACGTCTCGGCGTTCATGCGGGCCGCCAACGCGATCTACGACGTTCCCGAAGGCCGTCCGGCCTGGAAGACCTTGCCGATCCGGCTCGGCGTGACCCTCATCCTCATGGTGGTGCTGGTCATCTCCGCGGTGATCGTCGTGGTCACCGGCGGCCTGGCGCGGCACGTGGGACAGGTGCTCGGCATCGGCCCGGCGGCGGTCACCGCGTGGGACATCGCCAAGTGGCCGGTGCTGTTCATCCTCGTCTGCCTCATGATCGCCGTCCTGTACTGGGCCAGCCCGAACGCCCGGCAGGGATTCCGCTGGATCAGTCCGGGGGCGGTGATCGCGGTGGTCATCTGGCTGATCGCCTCCGGTCTTTTCGCCCTGTACGCGGCCAACTTCGGCCACTACAACAAGGTGTACGGCAGCATCGCAGCCATGATCATCTTCCTGATCTGGCTGTGGATCTCCAACATCGCCATCCTGCTGGGCGCCGAGTTCAACGCCGAACTGGAGCGTGGCCGGGCCATCGCCGGGGGCACCCCGCCGGACACCGAGCCGTTCGTGGAGATGCGGGACACGCGCAAGCTGCGCCGGGGCCGCCGGCGGGCCAAGAAGCCCGCCACATAGCCGCCCGCACCAGATGAGCCCCCGGGGAAGGTCCCCGGGGGCTCATCTCGTCGTGCCGGATCAGCTCTTGAGCTGCTCGATCTTGTCCCGGAACAGGGTCGTGGCGATGGTGGCCTTGCGCGGCTGGCCGCGCAGGAACGCCTCGGCGAACTTCTTCGCCTGCTGGTACTCCACCTTGCCGGGCAGCGGCGGCTCGTCCGGGTTGACGTTGACGTCGATCAGCGCCGGGCCGTGGTGGGCCAGGCCCTGCTCGATCGCGGAGCGCACATCGGCGGCCTTCTCCACCTTGATGCCGAACGCGCCGTTGGCGGTGGCCACGGCGGCGTAGTCCACGAACGGCTCCGGGTACCGCACGCCGTGCTCGGGATAACCGAGCACCATCTGCTCCCAGAGGATCTGGCCGAGCGAGTTGTTGTTGTTGATCACGACCTTGACCGGCAGCCGGTGCTTGATGGCGGTGATGAACTCGGCCATCAGCATGGCAAACCCGCCGTCGCCGACGTAGGCGATCACCTGCCGCCCGGCGAAGGCGTGCTGGATCCCGATCGCGTAGGGCAGCCCGGGTGCCATCGTGGCCAGGTTGCCGGACAGGAAGAACTCGCGGCCGCCGCGGATCTGCCAGTGCCTGGCCGCCCAGGTCGCGATCGTCCCGCTGTCACAGGTCAGCACGGCGTCGTCGGCAGCCAGCTCGTCCAGCACGCCCACCACGTACTGGGGCGCGATCGGGTCTCTGCCGGAGTCCTGCTGCGCGGCCATGTGCTCGCGCCAGCGCTCCATCCGCTTCTGGCACTTCTCCAGGAACGGGGTGCCGCCGCGCTGCTTCAGCAGCGGCAGCAGGGCCTGCAGTCCCTCCTTCGCGTCGCCGACGACCGGCACCTCGGTGGCGATCCTGCCGCCGGCCCGGGCCGGATCCGCCTCGATCTGGGCGACCCTGACCTTGCCCGGCGCGGGCAGGTGCTTGGTGTAGGGAAAGTTCGTGCCGACCAGGAACAGGGTGTCGATTTCCTCCATCAGCTCCTCGGACGGCCGGGTGCCGAGCAGGCCGATCCCGCCGGTGGTGTACGGCGAGTCGTCGGGCACGCAGGCCTTACCGGACAGCGTCTTGACGATCGGGGCGCCGAGCCGCTCCGCCACGGCAAGCAGTTCCTCCCGGGCGTGCCGGGCACCGGCGCCGGCCAGGATGGCCACGTTCTCGCCGTCTTGCAGCAGGCTCGCGATGGCCTGCAGGTCCTCGTCCCTGGGGCGGCCCGGCGCCTGGAGCATGACCGGCGCGGTGTGAGGTGGCCGGGCCGGGGCCACGTGCTGCCAGGGGTCGGCGTCGGCGTCGGCGACCTGGATGTCGTTGGGCACCGTGATGTGCGCGACACCGCGCCGGGCGTAGGCCGTGCGGATCGCATTGTCCACCACCGACGGCAACTGGGCCGGGTTGTAGATCATCTGGTCGTACTCGGCCACGTCGGCGTAGAGCTTGTCCAGGTTGACCTCCTGCTGGTAGCCGGTCCCCAGCACCGAGGTCTCCTGCATGCCGGTGATGGCGAGCACCGGCATGTGGTCTAGCTTCGCGTCGTACAGGCCGTTCAGCAGGTGGATCCCGCCCGGCCCGGACGTCGCCAGGCATACGCCGATCTTGCCGGTCGCCTTGGCGTGCGCGGTCGCCATGAACGCCGCGGCTTCCTCGTGGTGGACGAGCACGAACCTGACCCGGTCCTGGTGCCTGCGCAGGCCCTCCATGATCCCGTTGATGCCGTCCCCCGGCAGACCGAACACGGTGTCCACGCCCCAGTCCGCCAGGCGCTCGATCAGTGCCTCCGATGCGATCTGACCCACAACGGGCCTCCCGTCACGTCTTCTGTGGTTCTTGGCACGCCGTCACGGCGCGCATCAGACAGCCACTGTCCAGCAGGGATCAGCGCAAACATGCCAGCCAGAGGAAGGCCGGGACCATGGCAGGCGGGCCGTTTGGGACGGCAGGAGTGGGAAGAGCAAGGGCATGCCGGCCGAGCCAGACAGCAAGGGCACGCCCGCCCGCCGGATAGCCGCGCGCCTGATCGGACTGTGGTGCTGGGGCTACCTGGTGTGGGCGTTGCTGACCTGGACCCGCACCGTGGAACAGGTGCTGTTCGGCGCGTGCATCGCGGCCGCCGTCGCGCTGGCGCTGGCTCCCTTGGGTGACGTGGCGGGGCCCTGGCGGCTGCTCCGGCCGCGCGCGCTGGCCGGCGGCACACGGCTGCTGGTCGCCGCCGCGGGCCGGGTCTTCCTGGCCAACCTGCGGCTGGCCCGGCGGATCTGGGACCCGCGCCGCCCGCTGGCGAGCGGCATGGTGATCACGCCCACCCGCGAGCGCACCGGCTGGGGCCTTGCCGCGGTCGGCGTGATCTCCTCGCTGATCGTGGACAACCAGATCACCGATCTCGACGCCCGGGCCCATGAGCTGCAGTACCACGCGGTCGCCGTGCCAGAGGGGGACGCGGAGCGGGCACGCGCGCAGATCAACGGGCCGGTGGAGGACCTGCTGGAGCCGTTCCACCCCCGGAAGCGGCCATGAAGGATGTGTACCTGGCGGTCGTGATCGCCGAGGTCGCGGTCATGGCACTGCTGCTCGTCCGGGTGGCCGCCGGGCCGACGATCTGTGACCGGATCGTGGCGCTGAACGCGATGTCCACCCAGGCGGCGATCGCCGTGCTGTTCTTCGCCGCGTACGCCGACCGGACCATCTACTGCGACGTCGCGCTCTGGCTCAGCTCGTTCAGCTACCTCGGCGCCATCGTCTGGTCCCGCTACCTGGAACGGGAGCTGCTGTGATCGAGATCGTGGTGATCGTCCTGGCCGCCGTTGGGTGGGCCTTCTCCCTGTCCGGGGCGGTCGGCATCCTCCGGATGCCCGACGTGTACACCCGGATCCAGTGCTCCAGCAAGATGATCACGATGGGGGCGCTCCCGGTGCTGATCGCACTGGTCGTGGGCGAGGGAGCGATCAGCGTGTTCGGCAGCCGGGCGCTGCTGGTCGCCGTGCTCCTGCTGGTGATCAACCCGGTCGCCTCGCACGCGCTGGCCCGGGCCGCCTACAAGACCCGCGTGCCGATGTGGTCCGGGGCAGTGGCCGACCAGGTAGCCGACCGGATGCGCCGCAGGAGCGGGCCGTGACCGGCTTCTGGGTTCTTGATTATCTGCTGCTGGCCCTGATGCTGGCGTCGGCGGTGCTGGTGGTCCGGCTGCGGAACCTCAACGGCGCGGTCATGGCCCTATCCGGGGTCGGCACCATGCTGTCAGTACTGTTCGTCGTGCTCGGCGCTCCGGACGTGGCCCACTCCGAGGTTGTGGTCGGGGCGATCGCGCTGCCGGTGCTCTACCTGGTCGCGATCGGCAAGGCGCGCGCGGTCACCGACGAGCCGGGCCTCGGCGAGACCGAGGGCCAGCACGAGGACCGGCAGTGACCAGGGCCAGCATCCGCGACCGCAGCGCCGTCGCCCACGCCGCGGCACGCGAGGCCACCGAACGCGAGCCACGGCACCGGCCCTGGCTCGGCGCGCTTCTGGTAGCCGGGGTGGCCGCGGCCCTGGGACTAGCGATGGCCGGGATGCCGCGTGAGCATGCGCCGCTTCCCCTGATCGCCCGGTACGCGCTGGAAATCGCGATACCCCGGTGGAAGCTGACTGAGCCGGTCAACGAGATTGTCTACGGCACGCGGGGATTCGACACTTTCGGCGAGACGTTCCTGCTGCTGGCCGCCGTGGTCAGCGTGGTGGTCATCACCCGGCCACGTGAGCCGCGCCAGGGCTATTTCGGCGAGGCCGCCGCGGGCGCGCGCGAGCAGCAGCAGGATGACCCGAACGTGGGCTCCGACGCCACCGAGGAGGAGGCCAGGTCGGCGGAGCGCCGGGAGCAGGGCGAGCAGCCGCCCAGCGGCGCGGAGCCGGTAGAGACGCCGGACGCGACCCCGCTGGGCACGCCGGCACCTGAGACCGCCGAAGCGATGACGGTCGTGGTCCGCAACGCGGTCAGGGTTGTGCTGCCGATCCTCGCGGTGGCCGGGCTCTACCTGGTCACCTGGGGATACTCACCGGGGGGTGGCTTCCCAGGTGGAGCGGTCATCCTCGGCGTGCTCCTGCTCGTCTATGCCAGCTACGGCCGCCGGAAGATCAGTAAGGTGATCCGGCCCGGGCTGATCGAGACGGCAGAACTGGCGGGCGCGGGACTGATCATCATGACCGAGTTCCTCGGGCTGGTGTTCAACGGCTCGTTCACCGCGAACTGGCTGCCCCTGGCGCCTGTGCTGACCCCGCTGTCGGGCGGCGTCGCCCAGCTGTTTTCGGCGGCCGAGCTGATCGAGGTCGGCACCGGCCTGACCATCGCCGTCTTCGCCTTGCTCGGCATGACCCACGACTGGGCGCGGGATGATCAGGGCGAGCCCGGGGGCGGCGGGCGGAAGCGATGATCCTGGGCAACTACCTCGCCGCGGTCGCGCTGTTCTGCGTCGGCCTGCACGTGCTGCTGACCAGGCGGAACCTCGTCAAGATCGTGATGGGGCTGTCGCTGATGGAGGCCTCAACGTACCTGTTCATGGTGTCGCTCGCCTACCGGGGCGGGTCCACCGCGCCGGTGCTGCTCAGCCCGCCCGCCGGGAAGACCGCCAAACAGCTCGCGCATGGGAACGTGGCCGACCCGGTGCTACAGAACTTCTGCCTCACCGCCGTCGTCATCGGCGTCGCGGTCACCGCCGTGTTCCTCAGCGTCGTGGTGCGGATCGCACAGCACTACCGCACGCTGGACGCCGACCGGGTCCGGGCGATGCGGGGATGAGCGGGCCGCCATGAGCTCGCAAGCGCTGGCGTCCCTGCTGCCGCTTCCGGTGGCGCTGCCACTAGCCGGGGCGGTGGCGGCGCCGCTGCTGGCCCGGCTGCACCGGCGGCTTGCGGTCATCGTCGGCCTGGTCGCTCTCGGCAGCTCCACCGCCATCCTGCTGCTGCAGGCGCCCAGCGTGTTCGGGGGGCTGGTCCGCACTCACTACCTGGGGCTGTGGGCCCCGGTGCACGGCCGGGCCCTCGGGATCGCGCTGGCCGCCGACCCGTTCGGCCTGATCTTCGCCCTGACCGCGGCGGTCGTCGGCACGGTACTGCTGCTGTACACGCTGTCGGAACTGGGCGGCCTGGGACCGCGCGAACTGGGCGGTTATGCCTGCTTGTTCCAGTTGGTGGTCGCCGCATTGATCGGAGCGGCGCTCACGGCGGACCTGATCAACCTGTTCGTCTGGTTCGAGGTCGCCGCGCTGGCCAGTTACGGGCTCACCGCGTTCCTCCTGGAACGCCCGATCGCCCTGGAGGCCGCCTTCAAGATCCTGGCGCTGACCACACTGGCCAGCTTTGCCGTGTTCATCGGCGCGGGGCTGCTCTATGCCGTCAACGGCGCGCTCAACTACGCCCAGCTTCATGCCGCCCTGGCCCGGCATCTCAGCACGGCCGATGTGATCGCACTCGGCCTGCTGGTGGCCGGGTTCGCGACGAAGGCCGGGCTTGTCCCGTTCCACGGCTGGCTCGCTGATGTGCACACCGCTACGTCGGGTCCGGTATCCGCGCTGTTCTCCGGCCTGATGTACAACTTCGGCATCGTCGCGATCGCCCGGCTGGCATTTCAGATCTTCGGCGTGGGCAGTACCCCGATCCTGGGCCTGCTGCTGACCGTGGGCCTCATCTCCGCTCTGCTGGGCGCGGTCATGGCGCTGGCCCAGGACGATCTCAAGCGACTGCTGGCCTACGACACGATCTCGCAGATGGGCATCCTGGCCATCGGGCTGGGCACGGGCACCGCGCCCGGGACCGCGGGCACCGTCTACCATCTGGTCAACCACGCCCTGTTCAAGTCGCTGCTGTTCCTGTGCGCCGGGGCGATCCTGCACCGCACCGGGCTGACGAAGCTGTCCGAGATGGGTGCCCTGGCGCGGCGCATGCCGGCCGTGGCCGTGGCGTTCGTGATCGGCGCCGCGTCCATCGCTGGCATCCCGCCGCTCAACGGGTACGTCTCGCTCAGCCTGATCCACACCGGCCTGCTTGACGGCCGCCAGTACCTGCCGTATGCCCTCATGCTGATCGCGCAGGTGATCACGATCGCGGCACTGGGCAAGGCGGCATGGCTCGCTTTCTTCCGCCGCCGAGCCCAGGACTACCCGCCATTGGAGCCGTTGCGGCCGGGCATGGTGACCGGGCTGGCCAGCCTCGCGGCGTGCTGCGTCGTATTCGGCGTCCTGCCGCAGTTCTTCCTCGATTCGGTGATGGCCCCGGCCGCCGCCGGCCTGCGGCATCCAGCCCGGTACGCCAGGGGGGTACTCACCGGCCTGGCCCGGCTGCCCGCGCTGCACCTGCCCTTCGACTACGTCTCGCCGGGTGAACTGGTCTCGGTGGCCGGGTGTGCCGCCGCGGGCGCCGCGCTCGCCTGGGCGTACCTGAGGGCGCGGGAGCCGGGGCCGGTCCGCCTGCTGCGCGCCGCGCACACCGGCTCGGTCAACGACTACGCCGCCTATGCGGTAGCCGGGATGCTCGCCGTCATCGCCGTGCTGACCTTGACCTGACCTGGCCGTTGCGGTGACGTGCGCGGCAGCCGCCCACCGCAGCATTGGAGTCCCGCCAGAACCCGGGCAAGCTCGAGCTTGCGGGGGCCCAGTGCGGCCAGCAGCCGCCGCTGGGCCGGTACCGGCGGCGCCGCCTGGTCGAGGTGGTCCAGGTAGGCGTTCAGCGCCCGCAGCGGCTGCGGCCCCTGCAGGCCGCCCAGGCCCGCCACCAAGCGGCCGGGGGCGGTTGCCTCCAGTTGTGCGCAGAGCCCGGTGACCGCCTCCGGGGGATAGACATCCAGGGAGATGATCGCCGATCCGACCGCGACCTCCGTGGTGGCCCCGATCAGGTCCGCGAGCCGCCCCAGGCCGTCGATCTGCCCGCCGGGCAGCCAAATCCCGGAATAGCCCAGTCGCTCCAGCTCAGCGGCCTCATCGAGGTAGGTATCCGAGACGTTCAGTGCCACGCCAAACGGCCCCAGGCCCAGCTTGCCCATCGTCATGACTCTCCGTCGCCTGTTACTGCCCTCCGGCCAGTACACCAGCCGGGCAGCGCCCGGCGGGAACCGGAGGACGCGCCGGCCCGGGCCGGCGCTCACTGGTGGGCGGGAAGGCAGAGCTTGATCGAGCGGGGATGAACCTTGATCCGCAGCTCCTTGACCTTGCCGCGCGCGCCGCCGTCAAGTTCATAGGGCATGGACCGGTTGAACCGGATCCGGAATCGCTCACCGCGGGTGATCTCAATGAACGGCGACTCCCCGGCCCGGCCCTGCACGATCCGCCCCATCGCCCGCGCCCATTCGGCCGGATTCTTGGCAGTGACCAAGCCGAGTTCGAGTAGCCCGTCGTCCGGCCGCGCCCCGCGGAAGACCTCGATCCCGCCGAGAACCTTGCCCACGTTCCCCACCAGCACGCAGGAGACCCGGCCCTTGTAGAAGCGCCTGCCGTCCACCTCGATGATCGCCCGGGCCCGGTGCGCGTTGAGGTTCCTGGCCCCCGCGAAGAGATACGCCGCACGCCCGAAGCGCCCTTTCCGCCCCCGGCCGGCTTCTTTGATCATTCGAGCATCGAACCCAGCGCCTGCCATCACCGCGAAGTGCTCGCCGTTCGCCGACCCGGTATCGAACCGGTGGCGCTCGCCGTTCAGCCCGGCCCGCACCGCTTCGGCGAGGCCGGCGGGGATCTGCAGGTTGCTCGCCAGCAGATTGGCCGTGCCAGCCGGGAGGATCGCCAGGACAGCCCCCGTACCAGCCACGGCATCGATGCACCGCTGGACCGTACCGTCGCCGCCCCAGACGAAGATCATCTCAGCGCCTCGCGCCAGCGCCTTGCGGGCGCACTTGGGTGCCTTGCGGCTTTTTCTCACCTCGTACCACAGCGGGTCGGCGATACCCTCCCGTGCCAGCACCTCGCGAAGCTCGCCCAGACCACCGCCGAGGCTCTTGCCGGCATGGGCCACCACTGCGATCTTCGACACGCCATGGCCTCCGTGTTCTGCACCTGAAGCTACTCATGCCCTCGCGTAAGAGGACGGTCACCTCGGTGCCGACGGCCCCGGCTTCAGGTCGTCTCCGATCCTGAACTGCCCGCAGGATCCGGCGGCAATCATCGGCCCGTGTGCCGCACCGGAACAGGCGCTATGTACCCAATGGCAAAGCGGCCGGTGGACCGTGGTGAACATCAACCAGTAGGCCCTGCCCTTCGCACCGCTTAAACGCCGCTCGCCATCGTTGTCGCCTCCCATCGAGGGTTCGTGGCAAGCCATGCCCTTACCCGGCGGCCGTCGTGCCTAACGGCCTGGCGCGGTGCGCGGCACTACTGGCGCAGGTCGGCGACGACGGCGAAATGGTCAGACGGCCAGACCCCGGCCACGGCGGCACCGGCCAGGCCTGCCGACTCCACCTTGCCGCGGCCCTGCCGGGGCAGGCCTACCAGGATGTAGTCGATCCGGGAGTCGGGGATCAGGCTGTCGGCCTGGTGGCCGTTCCGGTTGTCCCAGGTGAACCCGGGGTCTCCGGGAGGGGCGTACCGCCAGGAGTCGAGGAGCACGAGGCCGGGGACCGCGGGGTCGGTGAGCATGCCGCCGAGCAGCCGCAGTTCGTCGGAGTCAGGCTCGGCGTTGAGGTCTCCGGTGACCACGGGCGGATAGGCGCAGCCGGCGGAGTGTTCCTCGATGAACCGGGCCAGGGCGCGGACCTGCGCGATGCGCAGCGCGGAGCGGCCCGGGCCGTAGGTCAGGTGGGTGGTGAACATCGGCAGGGCACCGCCCGGGGCGTCGATCCGCGCGTGCACCGCCACCCTGGCCTCGTCGGTGGCGCCCACCGGCAGGCTGTCGGCCGCGTGCGCGGTGATCGGCCAGCGGCTGAGGATCGCGTTGCCGATGAACAGGTCGGTGCCGCCGGGGTCGCGGGCCTTCGCCGCCTCCACGAAGCACCAGTGCATGCCCAGCCGGCCCGCCAGGTCGATCGCCAGGTTCTCCTCCGGGCCGCCCCACACCTCCTGGAAGCCGCACAGGTCGGGCCGGATACCGGCCAATGTCGCCGTGATCGCCTGCCGGCGCTGTTCCCATGGCCCGTGGCGCCACCACAGGTTCCAGCTCATCACCCGCACCGCCGGGGCCTACCCCGTGGGGTTGCATTTTAACTGCGGTGCTCGCTAACGGGCAGGTCACTGCGTGTTCAGCCAGCGCTCCATGACGGTGAGCAGGTCCTCGGTGTCCACCGGCTTGGTGACGTAGTCGGTGGCCCCGGCGGCGATGCTCTTGTCCCTGTCACCCTGCATGGCCCGCGCGGTCACCGCGATCACCGGCAGGCCGGCCAGGCCAGGGATCTCCCTGATCGCCGCGGTCGTCGCGTACCCGTCCATCTCCGGCATCATCACGTCCATCAGCACGATGTCGATGTCGCCGTGGTCCTGCAGCAGCTCGATGCCGGTCCGGCCGTCGGAGGCGTGCAGCACGGTCAGCCCGTACAGCTCAAGGATGCTGGTGATCGCGAACACGTTCCGCAGGTCGTCGTCCACGATGAGCACCTTCCGGCCGCGCAGGCTGTCGTGCGCGCCGGCGACGGGCTCCGCCGTGGCCGGTTCCGCCGCCACGTGCCCGGCGGTGGCGGGCCCGGGCAGGCCGTCCGGCGGGGCCGCCGCGGCCTCCTGCCCGGCCGGGTGGCTGACCGGCAGGTGCAGGGTGAACGTGCTGCCCTCGCCGACCGTGCTCTGCACCGTGATCCGGCCGCCGAGCTGCGCCGCCAGCTCGCGGCAGATGGTCAGGCCCAGCCCGGTCCCGCCGTGGCGGCGGCTGGTCGTGCCGTCGGCCTGTTGGAATGCGGCGAAGATGGCGTCGGTGTTCTGCTCGCTGATGCCGATGCCGGTGTCGGTCACCGTGAAGGCCAGCACCTGGCCGGCCTGGCCGTTCGCGGACGGCTCCGCATTGATCCGCAGTTCCACCCGGCCCTGCTCGGTGAACTTGACCGCGTTGGACAGCAGGTTGTGCAGGATCTGCCGGAGCCGCTGCCGGTCGGTGTACAGCTCCTCGGGGACGCCGCCCGCGGGTGGCCCGGCGATGAAGGTCAGGCCCTTTTCCGTGGTCAGCGGCTGGAATACGGCCCGCAGGTCATCCAGCAGGGCACGCAGCCCGAATCGCTCGGGGTGCAGCTCCATCTTCCCGGCCTCGACCCGGGACAGGTCGAGGATGTCGTTGATGAGCTGCAGCAGGTCGGTGCCGGAGGAGTGGATGACGTTGGCGTACTCGACCTGCTTGGGTGAGAGGTTCGCCTCCGGGTTGTCGGCCAGCAGCCGGGCCAGGATGAGCAGGCTGTTCAACGGGGTGCGCAGCTCGTGCGACATGTTGGCGAGGAACTGGGACTTGTACCTGGACGCCAGGTCGAGCTGCCGGGCGCGCTCCTCCAGTTCCTGCCGTGCCTGCTCGATCTCCACGTTCTTGATCTCGATGTCCCGCTTCTGGCTGGCCAGCTGCTCCGCCTTGTCCTCCAGTTCGGCGTTGGAGCGCTGCAGCTCCTCCTGGCGCGCCTGCAGCTCGCCGGTGCGCGCCTGCAATTCGCCCGCGAGTCGCTGCGACTCGGCGAGCAGCGCGTCGGTACGGGAGTTGGCGATGATCGTGTTGACGCTGACCCCGATCGTCTCCATGAGCTGCTCGAGGAAGTCCTGGTGCACCCGGGTGAACCGGCTGAACGAGCCGGCCTCGATGACGCCGAGCACCTGATCCTCGAACACGATCGGGAGGATTATCAGGTTGACCGGGGCGGCCTCGCCGAGGCCGGAGGAGATCTTCACGTAGTCGGCGGGCATGTCGGTCATCACGATCGGCCGGCGGGTCCTGGCGACCTGGCCGATCAGCGACTGGCCGAACCGGAACTGGCTGGGCGCCTCCAGGCCGGTGCGCAGGCCGTAGCCCGCGATCAGCCGCAGCCGGGTCTCGCCGCCGGACTCCTCGGCCAGGAAGAAGGTGCCGTGCTGCCCGCCCACCAGCGGGATCAGCTCGTTCATCACCAGGTCGGCCACCACGCCGAGGTCACGCTGGCCCTGCATCAGCCCGGCCATCCTGGCCAGGTTGGTCTGCAGCCAGTCCTGCTCCTCGTTGGCCTTGGTGGTCTCCCGCAGCGACCGCACCATCGCGTTGATGTTGTCCTTGAGGTCGGCGACCTCGCCCTGCGCCTCGACCGAGATGGACCTGGTCAGGTCGCCGGTGGCCACCGCGCTGGTCACCCCGGCGATCGCCCGGACTTGGCGGGTGAGGTTGCCGGCCAGTTCGTTCACGTTCTCGGTCAGCCGCTTCCAGGTCCCGGACACGCCCTCGACCTCGGCCTGGCCGCCGAGGCGGCCCTCGCTGCCGACCTCCTTGGCGACCCTGGTCACCTCGGCGGCGAACGCGGAGAGCTGGTCGACCATGGTGTTGATCGTGGTCTTCAGCTCCAGGATCTCGCCGCGCGCGTCCACGTCGATCTTCTTCGACAGGTCGCCCTGGGCCACCGCCGTGGTGACCTGGGCGATGTTGCGGACCTGGCTGGTCAGGTTGTTCGCCATCGAGTTGACGTTGTCGGTGAGGTCCTTCCAGGTGCCCGCCACGTTGGGCACGGTGGCCTGGCCGCCGAGCATGCCCTCGGTGCCCACCTCCCTGGCCACCCGGGTCACCTCGCCGGCGAACACGCTCAGCGTGGCTACCATGCTGTTGATCGACTCGGCGAGCGCCGCCACCTCGCCCTTGGCCTCGACGGTGATCTTCTGGCTCAGGTCGCCCCGGGCGACCGCGGTGGCCACCTGGGAGATCGACCGGACCTGCGCGGTGAGGTTGGAGGCCATCACGTTGACGTTGTTGGTGAGGTCCTTCCAGGTGCCGGACACGCCGCGGACCCTGGCCTGGCCGCCGAGGTTGCCCTCGGTGCCGACCTCGCCGGCCACCCGGGTCACCTCGTCGGCGAACAGCGAGAGCTGATCGACCATCGTGTTGATGGTCTCCTTCAGCTCGAGGATCTCGCCGCGCGCGTCGACGGTCACCTTCTGGGTCAGGTCACCCTCCGCGACCGCGGTCGCGACCTGGGCGATCGCCCGCACCTGGCTGGTCAGGTTGCCGCCCATGAAGTTCACCGAGTCGGTCAGGTCCCGCCAGGTGCCGCCCACGCCCGGCACCCGCGCCTGGCCGCCCAGCCGGCCCTCGGTGCCCACCTCGCGCGCCACCCGGGTCACCTCGTCGGCGAACGCCGACAGCTCGTCCACCATCGTGTTGAGGGTGTCCTTGAGCTCGGCCAGCTCGCCCTTGACGTCCACGCGGATCTTCTGGCTGAGATCGCCCCTGGCCACCGCGGTGGCCACCCGCGCGACGTCGCGGACCTGGCCGGTCAGGTTGCCTGCCATCGAGTTCACCGAGTCGGTCAGGTCCTTCCAGGTGCCGGCCAGCCCAGGTACCT
>WNGL01001181.1_pt2 | contig 34949 bp, 36 predicted proteins | sample 5400591 | NCBI WGS metagenome assembly WNGL01 (sample SAMN13153377, study PRJNA577476) | soil metagenome | isolation source: 80 cm soil or saprolite under Garry oak tree replicate 1 | place: USA:California | collected 2016-06-15
CGAGCCAACCGGCCCGACCAGCAAACGTTTTGCTGTGTGGTCTGTGGTTACAGCACGCACGCCGATCTCAACGCCGCCATCAACATCGAACACCGCTGGGGAGACGACGAGTTGCACGCCTGTAAGGACCGGAAAGCCGTCAAAGCCTTGCTGATGCAGCGCCATCAGGAATGGAAGACACAAAACGGTTGGCCGTAGTCCAACCGCCCGCCCAGTTCGTTCGTCAACGGGCGTAGGTTAAAGTCAAGGGTTTGGGCAAATGGATAGCGTATCCTTTGCTAAGGGTGGAGATTAGTAAAAAGCCAGAGAGAGCAAACGGGCCGTGCGTGCCCAGGACGTTTTGGTCCAGCGCGCGTGCAGCCGCTGCACCTGCAGGTAGATGGCCACCTCAGCCCCCCGGCGACTACTAAAACAGCAGGCTTGTCGGAACTTGCGGCGCAATTCACGATTGGTACGTTCGAGCAGGGACGTAGTGCGCACGAGTTCGCGCGCGATGCCCCCCAGCGCATAGAAGGCAATGGTCTGCTCAAAATCCCGTTGCAGCGTCGCCACCGCCTTTGGGGCTTGCTCTCGCCAGGTACTTACCCAGATGCACAAGCGCTCGTGCGCCTGGGCGGCCGTGTCGGCTTGCTAAATGACACTGGCTTGTTCCAACAACTGCTTGCGCAGTTCGCGGTAGCCCTCTCCGCTCATGTCTTCGCGCGCTTTGTCAGCCACATTGCGCAACTTGTGAAAGACACAGCGTTGCTCAATCACACAGGTGCCGTACACCTGAGCCACCGCCGCGCCTAACTCGCCTTTGCCGTCGCGGATCACCGCCTGCAGCCCGGCTTCTGGCCGCACCCCCCGTTCCTCCAGGCGATCGAGCAAGCGTTGCCAATCGGGTTGGGTTTCTCCTTCGGCCAGTTCCCAATCGAGAATTTCGCGTCGGCCACTGCCATCGGTCCACAGTCCCAAGGCCACCAACAGCACCATGCGCTTGCCCTTGTGTTGCTGCCGTCCCCGCCCGCGACGATCGGTTTTCACCGTTCCTGTCGGCACCTGAAGCCGCAACCAGATGCCATCGAATTGGATCACCGCTGGCACCTGCGTGATGCGTGTGTGGTGAGCTTGCGAAAGCAAGGGCGCAAGCTGGTTGATGCGTTCATTGAGGGTACGCAACCCCATACTCCTGCCCACCGCCTCACTCCAGCGCTCGCATAAGTGCCGCAAACTTTCACCCAGCCCGCTGCCCAACACGACATCTTGGTCCAGATCCAACCAGAAGCGCTCGTACTTCTCCAAGATCGTGAAATGGCAGATCACATCATGACCACACTGCTGACATTCTCGCATCGGCACCCGCAGCCCCGGGATGCTGCCCCAGCCCGTTTGCAGGCTGCGCCGATCATGCCCATCGCGCGGGAAGTGCTGCGCATCCGCGCAGCCACACTGTCCACACACCCAGTCGACTTCCCGCGCCTGCCCGCTGATGTGGCGCACTGCTCCCTTTTCGCGTCCCAACTTAGCGCTCACCTCGGCTTCCAGCATCGCTTCTACGACGGCTTTGACCGCCGCTGTGGCTGCCCCTTTGGCTTGCTGGTAGACTTCTTCCAAGATGGCTTGTCGTTCGTGCTCTTCCAGTTTCCCTTGCTGAAAGTGTATAGTCATAGTGCTGATCCCTCCTGGTGGTTGAGCTTGGTGTTTGTCTTTACTCTACCACGCAGAGGGCCTCAGCTCCTTTTCTCTGCCGCTTTTCCTCCTTTTTTTCTCCCCTTAGAAAGAGATACGCTACCGTCGAGCAAGGGGTTGACAGGAAAAGAGAAGCATGGTCTGCTAACGAAAAGTATCGGAAAGGGGAGAACCTATGCAACCATCATTCTGGCAACCTGCTGTCGAGCCATCAGTAGCCGAACAGGCGATCATCAAGCGGATGCGGCGGGCTAAGTTGTTTGTGTTCTTGCGCCAGCATCGCCACGAACTCTTTGACGAGACCTTTCAGGGGGAACTGGTCAGGCTCTATCAAGAGAGCCCACTGGGTCAGCCGCCGATTGCGCCGGCCCAATGAGCGTTGGCGACCATCCTGCAAGCCTATATGGGGTCCCCGACGACGAAGTGATTGAAGCGACGACCATGGATCGGCGCTGGCAACTGGTGTTAGACTGTCTGGACTGCCATGAGCCGCCGTGGAGTCGCGGCACCCTGCTGGTGGCTTTCCGCAAGCGACTCATCGATGCTCAAATGGATCGGCGACTGATTGAGCGCACCATTGAAGTGGCAGCAGCGACCGCAGCCTTCGGGGCGCGTCCCTTACGAGCAGCGCTGGACAGCAGTCCTCTTATGGGGAGCCAGTCGCGTTGAGGATACCTACAACCTTTTGGGCCACGCGTCTCGGCAAGGCATTGGGCGTGATCGCACGAAAGCCTCGGCGGGGGCTGGCGGAGGTGGCCAACGAAGCAGGAGCGAGCCTGTTGAGCGGCTCCAGTTTGAAGGCGGCCTTAGACCTGGATTGGGATAACCCGACCGAGCGAGCAGAGGCCCTGTCGATGGTGTTGGGAGTCCTCACTGCGGTCGAAACGTGGCTGGGCACGCACCCCGAGGGCAGTGAGACCCCAGCGGTCCAGCAAAGCGTGGCGACAGCAGAGCGGATGAAACAGCAGGATGTACAAGTGACGGAGACGGGGACGGCAGAGTTGCGCAAGGCCGTGGCCAAAGATCGACGCATGAGCGTCGAAGATGCCCAGATGCGTCACGGGCGCCAGAGGCGCAGCGTGCGCGTGGACGGCTACAAACGCCATGTCTTGCACGACTTGGACACCGGCTTTGAGCTGGACTGGGAACGGCTGCTGATCCGCTGTCCCAACCACGTGGAACTGCCCTTCGAGCCAGGAGGCGTCGTGCATTTTCCAGCAGAGACCTGTGCGGCTTGTCCACTGCACCAGCAGTGCGCGGGGACGCAGCGTCAGCATTCACCCCGATGAAGCTTTACTCGGCGAGTTGCGCCAGCGGCAGCTGACGGACGTAGGGCGGGCCAAACTGCGGGAGCGGGTCGCCGTCGAGCATACCTTGGCCCATATTGGGCACTGGCAAGGATGGCAAGCGCGCTATCGTGGTCTGCGCAACAATCTCTTTGACTTGCGCCGGACGGCGGTGGTGCATAACTTGCATGTCATCGCTCGCTTGCCTGAAAAGTCTCAGACGGAAGCGGCCTGAGTCTCAGACGGAAGCGGCCTGACTACTTGACCGGTGCTCTAGGGGTCCCACGTCGGCTTTCTGCTCCTGCATCTGGCGAATGTGTGCCAGATAGCACTCTCGAACCTGAATCCCGCTGTGCTGCTGCGGATTGGCCAGGATCTTTGCCGCCTGATGCACCAGCTTGTAAGCGCTCTGCAGCGGTGGCCACACAGTGACGCGATCGTACAATTTGAGACCCGAAGCTTGCAAGGCGGAACGTCCATCATCGGTCAAGGCTGCTCGCACTGCCTGACAGTAGCCCCGGATCGCTTCATTTTCGGGCGTTTGGTGCTCTTCTAACGCACGCTCAAGCGGTCGCCCCCCTCGCAGATGCTTCTTCAATTGGGTCTTGGCATGCCGGTCGGCTTCATAGACGGGGGGCAATGGCATCCTAAAGGCGCGTGAAAGTGGCAGAGTTGATGGGGGATCTCGGGGAAGACAAAGGCGACGGCACTTCTGTTGGTTTCTTCTCCATCGGAGATCAGGCCTTTGACCGACACCGCAAGCTCTTTGAGCAATTGCTTGACGGGAGTCGAGTAAGGCCTCAGATCGCCTTGCGTACTACTGAGTAGGGGACGCGCCAACAGGATCGGATCGCGAGAGGCAGTCACGCACCACGACATCCGCACCTCGTGCCCTAACATCGGGTTGCAAGCTATCAATGGCAAGGATCACGTGTCCTTGCTTCTGTAAGCGTGCCTTGATCCCAGGCTTGTCCGTGACTCGGCATCAGTCACCAGTTCTTCGTAGCGTTGCATCAAGTGCGTCGCTTCTCGTCGCGAGATGGAAAGGCCTCGGGCCAGCAGGCGTTGATGCATCTCAGGGACACTGCGACGCTCTGCGAAGCGCCCTTCCTCTTCGGGATGATATCTCACATGATACTGCGGGCGGGTGGGGTGGGACATTGACGAATGACTACGGTAAGCTGCCAGAGACCTTCCAAGGTCATCACCTGCCGTCGGCAGTGATACCCCACTCAGAGCCGGTTCCCACACTGCTCACAGGTCTGCCGAAGTGGCGTCAAGGTGCTCGTTTGCTCAGCTGGAGTTCGTCGGGCCATCGCTTTGCCTTGCCGCGCATGCACGCCTGGCAGAATGAGAACCATCAGTTGTGCCTGGTGGAGCAGTCCTGGAACAAAGGAGGCACCGACCCCAAAGCGCTGGCGTGCCATGGGGTCCTGTGGCAGGAGGGCGCGCCGAACGACCCTCAGCGGGATGAGATGTGGCTGCGCTTTGTCACCGGACGACCGAAAAGCCGGAGCAGCTGATCCCCAAATCCTGATCGATGCCACTCTGCTGGGCAACCCAACCGGACCAGTGCCTCGGACTGATGGATATTGAGATTGTCACACACAAAATGCCAACGGGTGGCCGCTGGATCAGTGGCCACCACGGATCTACTCAAATTCGCGGCGTTCCACTTTTCCAGGAGCCAGGGGCAAGCCTGGGTGTTTGCGTTCGAGCGCCTGCACTCCTGTGAGCTCATCTGTACTCAGGGTGTGTTCTCCGAGGCAGTGCCAACTGAGGAGCCTGCTGATACAGCTGAGAGGTAGCCACCATGGTTTGCTCTCGATGAGGGCGAGCCGGGTGGGGTGAGCCAGTAGCGGATCAGATGCGGTTGGAGGCCCCCTTTTTTAACAGGCGCGAGGCGTGTCGTGGGGAAATGTGCTGGACAATGCCGCGCTGCATCAGTTCCTCGGCAATTTCTCGCCCGGTCCAGTGACTGATGGGGCGTTCTTGTGGTTGGTCGCAAGCCATGGCCGCCATCTGGCGGCGCTGCTGGGCGGTGATCTGAGAGGGCTTGCCTGGACGTGGCACATCGTTGAGTCGCTCGGCTACCGAGAGGTCGCTGAGCGGGACTGCTTGCAAGCTGATCCAGCGTCCGCGCCAACTGCGCACCGTATCCCGACTCCCTCCCAGTTCTCTGGCGATCTCGGCGTTTCTTTTCCCCGCTGCTGCCCCCAGGATCACGCGCCCTCGTTTGGCCAGTTGTCGGGGCGTCGTACGTCGATGTACCAGCGCCTCCAGTCGTTGGTGCTCTTCCTCGCTTAGCGTCAGTTCCGCTGGTTTTGGCCCTTTTTGCACCTCTTCTGTTCTCCTCTTTTTCCTCCTATCCTACCACAGTAGACGCTCTAGCACCTGAACATGCATCACCATCTTGGCCTTACCCCAGCTGCCTCTGCGCCAGGCTGTTTCCATAAAAAATGTATTCCACCCTCACTAACTATAATCATGCAGGAAGTAGAAAACGGACACTTGGTGGCGATCCCACCTTTGTGGTTCATCCGCAATTTCCGTGCTCAGAAGCTGTCATCGCTCTATAGCAGAGAACAAAAACCGCGGTGACTGGCTGCATCTCTCCCCGATAAGCCTGCATACTTTCACTGTCGAGCGAGCAATGGATTGAAAAATTAACCAGATGAGTTTCGTAAAATGAGGTACACTGGGCAAAGCTGCCTCCTTGCACGGTGATAGCGGTCTTATAAGTCGGCGGCGAGCATCTCGTCGAGTAGTTTCTTTACAGTAGTTCCCCACACAGACCAGTTCAGTCTGTTATCGAACGCTGCTCTACTCGATTTCACTAGTCCGGCATAGCGCTGATCGTCCTGGTAAATTTCGGCAATAACCTGAGCATATTCTGCTCCTCTGGCACTCAAAGGGAGCATGCAACCGTTTTCTCCGTCCTTGATTATCCCTGGTACGCCGCCAGTACTGGTTGTGATGACGGGCAAACCAAACGCATTGGCTTCACAGAAAACGATTGGCGTACAATCACCCCTGGTTGGTAAAAGCAGAAAATCAGACATCACAAATAGCCTATTGATTTCCTCGCGCTGTTTTTCGTCGTTCTTATCCAAGAACGGAACCACCGTCATTCTTTCGTGGGTAAACCTTTTAGGGGGATTGCACCCGCAAACAGTAAGTTCGGCCGTTATTCCTAACTCCTCTAACTTCAACAGCGTCTCAAACGCGATTTCGCCCCCTTTTCTTTGCCAGTTGACACCCATGAACAGCAACCTACAGTGCCCTGATTTTTTCCTCTGCAGCACACCCTCTTTGGCGGGAGGCGTCTCGAAATTTGCTCCGTAAGGTACGACATGCACTTTTCGTTCATCCGCATGATAGACCTCAATCGCAGAGCGTGCTGCCCATTCCGAGGAATAGATCACCATACTGGCTTTTCCGATAGCCAGAGCCTCGATCATATTTGTTTGATGAATTGATATTTTCAGAAGATCTGTGTATTGAGGATAATAATTATACAGTATCGCAAAGGTCGCATCTTCTATCAACACGATGGGAATATCTGTCTTCAAAAAAGCTATTTCAGGTGAACCGGCAACCGTAATAATCACATCGAAGTCGCCTCCTGCAAGCCTTTGAGCAGCAACTTTCGCATATTTTTTGGCCACTAAAAAACTAGCATTGTATTCGAACCCCCTCTTGAGGATGAGTCTTGAACATTTATTGATGATCTTCCCAATAGTCTTCTGCCGAACTTTCATTGGACCAATATAGGAAATCTCTTCACAGTGCTTTTCAAGGGCCCGGACTAAGTGGTAAACCGTGCCTGACCATGAGCGCCTATCCAGCGGGTCAAATGAAGTCAAAAAAGCAATTTTCATGCGCTTCTGCACTTCTGTCATGACGCGGCCCTCCTTTCTCCTCATTTGCATGCTCGTTCATAAACGTCGTCGAGGGTACGCAGTGCAACTTTTGCGTCGTACCGCTCAAGGATAAGACGGCGGGCGTTGCGCGCAAGACGAAGTGACAGATCCTTATCTTGCAGCACTTTCGCGCAGGCATGGGCGAAGGCTCCGGGGGTATCTGCCACAAGCAGGTGCTCACCATCATGCACATCTAGTCCTTCACATCCAATACTCGTTGACACAACTGGTACCCCCATCGCCATCGCTTCTAAAATCTTCACCCGCACACCTCCACCTGAAAGAATCGGAACAGCTAACGCGCCGGCATGAGTCCAGAAAGGGACTGCGTCGGCAACGTAGCCGTGAATACGCACTCCCGCGCACTGCTGAGCTAATACGTGCAAGGCACGTGGCGGCCGTGCGCCCACGATGTCGTAAGTCAGACCTGGGCACACGGCTCGCAGCTGCTGGTATCCGTCACGCAGCCACCACATGACGCCTTCGCTATTAGGCAACCAGAACATCGTCCCAATCGTGAGTAGCCGGTCAGCTGCGGGATTGCGGGCATCGCGGATGGGTGCGAAGTGCTCAGCATCCACCGTGATCGGTACGACCTCAATCGGCACGAGCTCGTCCGTTAGCATCTGGAGCGCTTGCTTATCTTGTTCGCTCACAGCCAGCACCACCTGCGCACGCAGGCACGCCTTCCTTTCCAGCCTGCGAATGATACGTGCCTCCCGACCCAGGAACCAGCGCTTTAGAGGGTTGCTGGTGCCTTTCCGCAGGCGGTCTAATACCTGCCAGACGGCATTGTGTTCATCAAGAATGACGGTTCCCGACCACTCAGACGGCACAAAACGCATCATGTTGAGTTGATCAACATGCAGCACGTCAATGTGCTCTTCTTGCAACAGTTGCCGCACCATGGACTGCATCGCCGCCCGATAATCGCGACGCAACAGGAACGAATCTCCTGTTGCCAGGCTCTCTACTAGAAAGCGCACGTCACCCGCTCTTGAGCGCTTGAGTGCAACAGTTGACACGCGAGAGCACATGTCACGCAGCTTCGCAGCGTCCTGCATTTCCTTAGCGCTGCGCACAAAGGTACAGTAGACCACCTCATGAAGCGCGGCCAGATGCCGCAGCACTTGCAGCGTCTTGACCTTCGGGCCCGCATCAGGGGGGTAGACCAGGACCTGTGTTAGCACTAACACACGCATAACATTCTGCCTCTCATCAAATTATCCATCGCTTTTTGCACGCGCGAAGGTATCCCGCACAGCTGCATGGTCGGCAATCGCCTGCTGGTAGACATTGACCAAGCGTCCGGTTACTACACGCCAATCGTGTTGTTGCTCCACGTATTTGCGTCCAGATGCACTCAATGACGCACGTAATGCAGCATCGTCCAGCAAGAGCAATGTCGCATCCGCGAATTCCTGGGCGGAACTGGCCATGAGCAGATCACGACCGGGCTGAGCGCCTAAAGCGGCGGCGGCCTGGGTCGCAACGACAACGGGCGTACCTATTGCCATGGCCTCGAGCACTTTGTTCTGAATACCAACGCTATAGACCATTGGACTCAACATCACGTCGGCCTGCCCCACATATGGGCGCATATCATCTACATAACCGGTTACTTCGACACGAGGGTCTTGCGCCAACCGCTGCAATATGGCTGGCGGTTGGCTGCCGACAATAGTAAGTGTAGCCTTCGGTCTATGCTGCCACACCAGCGGCATGATCTGCCGGTACAGGTAGATCGCCGTCGCTACATTCGCGTGATAGCTCATCTTCCCTGAGAAGACCAGGTTGGAGCGGCGGCTTTCCTGTCGCATTGGGTGGAAATACTGCAGATCGACACCGTTCGGCAATACACAAATGCCCTCACCCAGTTTTTCATCACTGCTTCTCTCGTCGTTCATCTCTTTACGGTAGACCTCGATCATCGCCTGGCGATCGCGTTCCGATGAGACAACTATATGCCGCAGACGGCTTAGCATGTTGGCTTCATAACGCCGCGTGCGTCTATGTTCCAGCAGAGCGACTGCGCGTACCTTCAGGCTTGGTCCGGCAGTGATAGTGCGTTTGCAGAGCAGACTGATACAATCGACAGCATCCCAAACCAGCGGGGGCATACCTCCGATGGACTCCACAGAGGCAATGCCGCGCAAATGCTCTACATGCACAACATCAAAGGCCCTTCGCGCGCAAAGGTCTTGCACTGCCTGCGCAAAGCGCCGCGAGCGAGCATAAGCCACCTGTATAGGACGCGAACTCAACAGCGCCACCCCACTACGGAGCGCAGCCTGCCGCTTTGATTGCACCACTGCCAGCACCTCGTACCCCTGGCGGCGCAGCGCCTCCACATCGGCCAGTTCCTGCTCCGATGCGCATTGCGTCGCCACAGTCACCTCATGATGACTATGGAGTTGAGCCAGAAATCCATAACCGCGTACACGGATACGCGAGGGTGGATAGGGTGTCACAAACAGAACGCGCATATCAACTCCTACGAAGCTGTAATTGCAGTTTCATCTTCTCATACCTCAAATTACAGCCATCCTACAGGTAACCCAGAGCCTCTAGTTTCAAACGCACACTCTCCTCTTCTTCCTCCGAATAGCCATACTCATCGTCGGCAACATCTTCGTGCTTACGCTCATCGGTGTACGAAGCTTCAGTTTGCTGCATGTGCGCCTCCTCAAAAAGCCCTGCCAGAGGTTTGCCATCCATATCCGTAGGAATGGGCATGCCAAGCGCGTACAATACTGTGGGAGCCACATCGATAATGCCTGCGCCATCAATATAGGCAGCGCGACGAATATGTGGTCCCCGCGCGAGAATAATGCCGTCCATGCGATGCACGCCGCTCAACCTAGAGATGACGTCGAGCGGGACTTCGCTGATCAATTCGTCAATACCGGTTCCACCCTTGTACTGGTCTTGCGTGACGAGAATCAAATCGGGGGCCGTCTCCAAACGCTCGCCATGATAGAGTTCCTCGCGGCGATAAGCCTCCAAGACGATAGGCTCACCCGTCTTCGGGTCACGTAAACCGCGCACTCCTTCCAGGATGCGGGTGCGGATCGCCTCGTACTCCTCACCAGGGCGCACGCACCCCTCTGGCTGCCTGCCTGCCACATTAATCATGATGCCTTCAACCGGTGGATACATGGGGAAGCGATACGCCCGCGTGTGTTTCCAGTCGATCACATCAAGGTTCATCATGGTCTGCGAGTCCAGGTTGGTCGCCATCCTCTTGAGGCGTTCAGGCAAGCTGCGATAGACCTTTTCCAGGTAGGCGAAACGGCGGATCTTCGTGCGGTAGAACTGCTTGAAAGCGCCTTTGAGCCCACTATTCTTACTGGCCTTCACGCTGGGCTGGAGCAGGTTGAGGGTGCGCAGCACATAGTTGGTGTTCAGGTAATATTTCGGATGAGATCCACCACCGTGATCCGACATCACAATCACCGTCGTATCATCATCGATGGCCTCTAAAAACTTGCCAACGCAGGCATCGGCAGCCTGGTAGACCTCCAGTATGAGATCACCGTAGAGCTTAGCCTCTTCTGCATCGTAAGCCGGGTGATTGGGGTCGATATACTTCCACCAATCGTGGTGAGCCCGGTCAGTAGCCCCTACCACCATGATGAAAAGCCCGTAATCATCTTTCTCCATCAGATCAAGCGATACATCTGTACACAGGTGCATCAAACGGTTCATCTCATTGAGCAATACGTGGCCGGTAGCCGACTTGAAGAAGGCGGCGTCTCCCACGACTAGAGGAATAGTCTTACCCAGCTCAGGCGGATAAGTAAACGATTTGCCCGCGTCGGGCGTGGGGTAGCCGGAGATCATGAAGCCATTCACTTTCCAGGCGGGATACGTCACCGGTACAGTGACCACTCCCACCTTCTGACCAGCCGCCCCCACCAGATCCCAGATGGTCTTACCGGCAAAAGAATTGGAATCAACAATCGTATCGGCAAAGCAGCTATAGCGGGTGTTATCATAATCACGAAAATCGTAGACGCCGTGCTTGCCTGGATTATAGCCCGTCGCAAACGTGGTCCAGGCAGCAGGTGAAATTGGAGGGTACACAGATCGCAACTTACCGTATACCCCTTTTTCCATTATCTGCTTCAGGTAGGGTAATTTATTTTCCTCAACCCAGCGATCTAGCAGTTCGGGGGTAGCGCCATCAAGTCCTATAATTAAGACTTTTGTTCCCATAATTTTTGCCGTGACCTCCCTATGTTCACATTAGGAAATTCGTACTTTCGGATGTAGCAATGTTCGCGGAGAGACAAACTACACCCTATGCATGGTCGCAAGTATAGCAGCAGCTCGTTCTGAAAAGGCGAATGATTGGTTAAGATAAGGTTACGAAATGCCAACCACCGTACCGTTTTCTTAACAAGCGGCGCGGGAAGTCCAATCCCCTGGAAGGGGATTGGGAGGAAGAGCTTGCCTCCCTCTGGGTGCGGTCTTCCCCCTTGACCGGAACGAATGTTCGTGGTACAGTGCGTACGTAACAGGCAGGAGGCAGAGCAGTTATGCAGACCGTACGCATCTATCCACTCAAGGATCTCGACCGGCGGACCCGCACTCGCCTGAAGGCGGCGCAGATGGAAGCCGCCCGGGTGTGGATGTGCAGTGACTCTGTTGGCGAAAGGAAAGAGAGGTAGAAGGAAGAAGATGGTAGAATAGGCGAAAGAGAGAAGATCATACGAGAACCAAATTAAGAAGGAGCCAGCCGATGTCATTACAGCCCCAAGCGATTCCGCCCATCCCCGAAGAAACGGCCCGTGTCGCCCGTGCATTATTCCCAGAAGGGAACCGGTATATGCGTTTGAGAGACGAATGCCGAAGCCATGCAAACACGTATTGACTTCAAGTATGTGCTTCCGTCTGGAGTTGACCGATCCCGGCTTTGCTTTCTCGGTACTGGCGGAATTTCGCCAGCGTTTGATCGCGGCAGGACAGGAAGAGGTGCTGTTGAACACGTTGTTGCACCTGTGTCGAGCACGAGGCTTGCTTAAAGAGCGCGGCAAAGCAACGCACCGATTCCACCCATGTGCTCGCTGCCATCCGCACGATGAATCGACTGGAATGTGTGGCAGAAACGCTACGAGCGGCCCTCAACAGTTTGGCGGTCATTGTGCCTGAGTGGCTGCGTTGCCAGGTTCCGGTTGAATGGTACGAGCGCTATGGGACCCGAACGGAAGAGTATCGCTTTCCCAAAGAAGCCACCAAACGCCAGGCCCTGACGGAACAAATTGGGCCGATGGCTGGCGGTCGACTTCCCGCGATCACAAGCGCTGATGCGCCTGCGAGGTTGTCGAAGGTGCCAGCTGTTGAGATTTTGCGGCGCGTGTGGGTGCAACAATTTTGGATGGATGCAGGGATCCTTCTCCGGCGCTCAGACCAGGAGCTTCCCCCGGCGTCGATCTTGATTTCCTCGCCCTATGATCCAGAAGCCCATCTCAGTATCAAACGCAGCACGGTCTGGACAGGCTAGAAGGTTCACCTGACTGAAACCCGTGATGAGAACCTGCCCCATCTGCTCACCCATGTGGAAACGACGCCTGCCACCACCCAGGATATGGAGATGACGGGAATCATCCACCAAGCACCTCTTGCCAGCAGAGCATGTGATGGACACCGGCTACGTGGACGGAGACCATGTTGTGAACAGTCAGAACACCTATGCAGTGGAACTGCTTGGTCCGGTCACGAGCAGCCCCAGTTGGCAAACCCGTGCAGGTCAAGGCTTTGATCATACTGGTTTTACCATTGACTGGCAGGCCCACAATGGCACCTGCCCACAAGGGAAAAGCAGCCGGAAGTGGACACTCAAGCAGGATCGCACGGTCTCAGGGGTGCTTCGCATCCAATTTGGCAAACAGGACTGTTTGGCGTGTCCCTGCCGCAGTCAATGTACCATGGCCATCACCAATCCGCGTCAACTGGTGGTGCGTCCACCAGCGCAATTTGAGGCCATTCAAACCGCGCGCCGACGCCAACAGACCCAGGAGTTCAAAGAACGTTATGCGATCCGAGCAGGAATTGAAGGGACCATCTCACAAGGCGTTCGCGCCTTTGACTTACGGCGCAGTCGCTACATCGGGCTGGCAAAGACGCATTTACAGCATGTGATGATAGCTACCGCTATCAACTTTGCCCGTCTTCTCGCTTGGCTGATGGATAGTCCGCGCGATGGCACTCGCATATCACGCTTTGCAGCTCTTGCTCTCTAAGCCTTTTGCCAACAGGGTCACTGTGTCGAGCGGCACCAACAGGCTCGGCGCGAGCGCATGCCCTGGCCGAGTCGAGACGATTTGCAACGTGAAACCAAGGGCAGGAAGTACGCGCTGCACAGTCAATCGATCCAGATGGTCTGCCAGCAGTTTCTGGCCAACGTCGAGACGATCAAGCAGCTGCGCCAGACCAACCCACGCCATCGCTATCCCCATCATCGAAAGCCAGTACATGACCGTGCATTGGCCTGCTCAGGCAGTTGCGCGGCAGGGCCAGCGCCTCATCCTGCCGATGGGCCGAGGGCGCAAGTCCTTCTCGTTCCCGCTCTGCGACCTGCCTGAGCAGATCGGGGCGGTCTGCCTGGTCTGGAACGGCGGGGACGCGCTGCACCTGGTGGTACCTGCCCCGCCCGTCGCCTCTGCTGCGGCCAACTCTGACACACTGGTGCAGGCGGCTGCCGATTTGGGCGAAATCCATCAGGTCGCCGTGACGACCAGCACAGGCCAGGGGCTGATTGTCACCGGGCCGCACCATCAAGCGGCAGTACAACAAGACGCTCGGTCAGCTTGCTCGCTTGCAGTCCCGCTGTCGCAAAGGCTCGAAGCGCTGGCGGCGCTTGCAGTACACCAAAGCGCGCGAACGGTGCAGGAAGGAACGGCGGGTGCGGGACCTGCGGCACAAGGGCACGCGGCAGGTGGTGGACTTCTGCCGTGCCGCAGGGGTGCAGACGCTCTACGTGGGTGATCCGCACGGGGTGCGCAACCAGAGCAAGGGACGCCATCACAACCAGCGCATGAGCCAGTGGGAGTACGGCAAGGATAAGCAGTACCTCCAGGTGAAGTATGAACGGGTCGGCATCGTGTGCTGCAGCGGCAGTGAGCGAGGAACCAGCAGCCGCTGTCCACGCTGTGACTGGAAGAAGAAGCCGAAAGGGCGCAATTGGACCTGTCGGCGCTGTGGCTTTGTGGGCCACCGAGATATCGTGGGGAGCATGAACATGCATCCCCTCGCCTTTGGTTCGCGGATTGGCTATCCGACTTCGCTTACCTATCGACGGCCCCGCCCCCTGCGGAACAGGCGGCAGGCTAAAGAGCTGTCGCCCGGACGTGGGGCCTCTGGGAGGGGCAACCCGCTCGCACCAGAGTTGTTCAGGTGTGCGCAGTGTCTCAGCCACCAGCCCTGCTGGTCCCCCGTGGGGAATGGTCACGACGCGAGCGGAGTCGCCTGGAAGCCCATCCCTTCAAAAGGGATGGGAGCGTCACCACATTTCCTATTGACTTGCACATTTTAGGTTGGTTAGGTACACTAGGGCGGAGATAAAGGCCAACTCACTATACTAGTACTACTCATATACTAATTGGTATGTAGCAGAGAGCTTGAAGCGATCTGCTACACTGATGGAAGCAACGGGAGGGTCGAGGTCGGTATTTGCGGCGTGCTTCGAAAGAACATGACCGCCCAACAAAGACGACTCCCCGTCCAGCAGGGTTACAAGCGGCCATAAGGCTTGTTGCAGCTTCGTTCTCTGCTTCAGTCAGAAGCGAGAGCGAAGACTGCCGATCCCGTATGAGTTGACGCTGGCTCGGCTTGGGCGGTATTCCCGTCGCCAGAAGAGTTTGCATGGGCAGAGTTGACCAACACACAAGACAGGGATGTGAGCTATGACGCAGCCATCATCTTCAAACCCGCTCGATCCCGCACCATTTCGCTATGTGGTCGGGATCGATATTGGAAGTCAGTCGTGTAGTTTTTGTACGCTCAAACCGGACAAGCATATGGTTCTCAAACCGACCGATTTTGCGAATACCGCTGGAGGGTTTGCTGTCCTGCTGGAGAAGCTCGCTAGGGCTACGTCCCAACCGAGTTGGTGGCGGCCTATCGGGAGTTGGTCCGCTTACACAGCCAGTTAAGTGATGAAGCGGCACGCTACCAAAACGAAATACACGCGCTGCTGGTCGTGCAGTTCCCCGAGTTCAGCCAGGTCTTCGCGGACCCTTGTCGACCGATAGCTCTGGCTGTGCTCAAACGCTATCCCAGCCCGCAGGCGATGCTGAAGGCAGGAGTGGAAACGCTCGCGAAACTGTTCCATGAATTATCCCCTTCGCATTATGGACGCGCCACGGCCGAGCAATTGGTAGCCGTGGCCCAGCACTCGGTGAGCAGCGGACTGGCCGTCTCTGCACGCTCCAGTAGTGTCCGGATCCTGTGTGATCAGCTCGCACACACGCAGGCGAACCTGGCGACTTTAGCAAAAGAGATTGAGCAATTGATCAGCAGCGACCCAAAAGCGAAGGGGAGGCCTCGCGTGCAGGAATTTGGGGTCAAGACCGTGGCGGTGTTACGCGCAGAACTGGGGGACGTGGATCGCTTTAGTCGCGTCGATCAAGCGGTAGCGTATGCGGGGCTGGACCTGGAAGTCAAAGAGAGCGGCAAGTGGAGGGGACAAACCAAGCTTTCCAAGCGAGGCAGCGGACGGCTCCGCCGCATCTTGTACCCGGGCCTCGCTCCGCAGCGTCCGTTTGGAAGGATCGGCCTTTGGGGCCTATTATCACCGTCTGGTGGCACGTGGGATGAAAAAGGGCAAGGCCTTGATGGCGGTCATGAGGAAAATGCTGATTGTGGCGGTTCGCTTGATCAAAACCGAGGGGTCGTATGATCCCACCAAAGTGAGTAGCCAGCGGCGCCGCTGGCTACTCACTCGCGGCTCTGTTTGTGGGGTGCTTGAGGGCCGGGTTCTCAAGCGCGAAGGAGGGCTTTTTTGGCCTGCTCGCTGTGAGCTGCTCCGTGGGGGGAGTTTTCTCGCGGAGCAGGGGCTTGACAAATTCTCTGGCTTCTTTGTTAGTTTGGGTTTTGCGAGGACACCCCACGCTCCTGCAGGGGCAGCGCCCGTGCACCCCATGAGGAACTAGCAAAGTAGTACTATACTAGTATCTTCGGCGGTTATCAAGATTAGATAAAGGTGCATTTGTGCGTATCTTATTACTTAGCAATCTCTATCCACCTTATGTAGAAGGAGGAGCGGAAATCCTGGCAGGAGATGTGGCTGCAGGGCTGGAACGCCTCGGACACCGAGTCCTGGTGCTGGCAAGTTCGTTTGGCCTTAGCAGAGCGGAGCAGAATGGAGGCATCTGGCGCACATTGCGCCTTGCTCCACCTGCTCATTTTGACCGGCAGCGTCCACTTTGGCGGCAACTCGACCAACCGTATAACTACTACCGACGTTACCACTGTCCAGCCAACGCCGATGAATTGCGCCGTGTGGTTGCCACAACTCGACCTGACGCACTCTATATTTGGGAGATCGCAGGTCTGGGTGTAAATTCACTGCTCAAAGCTCTAGCAGGCATAAACCTACCAATCGTCTTTCACCTGGGCAGCTATGTACTGCTCTACGCCCGTTCGCCAGATAGCGAGCAGTCACATTTGCGCGTACGCTGGCTCAAACAATGCCTGATCGGCCCGGTTCCTTCATTCACCTGGACTTCACTCATCGCTGTCAGCGCCGCTGTCAAACAGCAGTATGTGCAGGCAGGCTTCGATCCCGAACGCATTGAGGTTATTTACAACGGCATAGACCCGCGCTTTTTGAGCTTGCCGCGGACCAGGGATATGGCGCACAAAGATGTCGTCAACGAGTGCGTCCACCTGCTCTTCGTTGGACGCCTGCGCGACGAAAAAGGTATTCTTGTCATTCTTAAAGCGCTTGACTTGCTTCTGAACGAGCAAAGCAGGGAGGAAACTGAAAAACCTCGCCTGCACCTAGATGTTTTTGGTACCGGTGATAAGACGTATGTCGGAGAACTGGAGATCTTTCTACGTGAGAAGTGTCTGACAGACACCGTTACCTTCCATGGCAAGGTTTCCCAAGATGAGCTAATAAGATACTACGATTGCTCCGATATTATGCTTGTGCCTTCGCTCTGGCAAGAGCCCTTTGGCCTTGTAATCGCGGAGGCCATGGCGCGAGGCCTGCCCGTAATCGCATCTAATATAGGTGGCCCAGCGGAAATCTTGACGCACGATGTGAACGGTCTGTTGATCGAACCTGGAGATGCACAGGCCCTTGCGTCGGCAATTACACGATTGTCGCAGAACTCACATAAACGGACACAACTTGCCCGGGCGGCCCGCGTGACGGTACAGGAACGCTTCACGATTGAAGAGAACGTCAGGCGAGTTGAGCAGCATCTACTGCGGGCCGTAGGTAGCGCTTAGAGAAGAGATACAAATCATACAAACAAATAGTAGGAGGAATTGCTGAGATATGCAAAATAACAGACAAACTGGATCAGCTTCGTCGTGGAGGCCGATGCTACTCATACTTGCTATCGGATTGCTCGTGGGCGTGCTGGTATTCTCAATTTTCTTTTTTGCTGTCTTCAAGCGGTCAGATACAAGTTCAACACCCACTCCCATCGTAACCGGCAGCCCACCTGCAGGTACCGGCGGACCCTGCACCTCTAATAGTCCCTACGGTTTCACGACGATACATGCGGATACTCAACTCGTTAGTGTGTACAAACAACTCGATGTGTGCTGGGTACGCTATCAATACCATTGGAGTAAGATCGAGACTTCAGCAGGGGTATACGACTGGGGCCCGGTCGATGCTGCTGTTGCGACAATGAACGCGGCCAAAATTCACATAGATTTTGCTATCCAGTACGGCCCATCATGGGATTTAACCCAGGTCTGCTCCGCTGACGGTCAGCATTTCCTGCCAGGTCCCGCTCAGATGACGACGTTTGCCACCGTACTCGCGACACGTTACGACGGCAGACATGGGCATGGCTACATTGACTCCTACGAAATTGGCAATGAGGAATACGATGCCCATTACGTTCAAGGCCTGAGAAATAACCAGCCGTGTCGCAGCGCCAGCTACTACGGGCCGGTCCTCAAGGCCGGCTACCAGGCCATTAAAGCAGCAAGCCCCCAGGCTCTTGTCGGCATGTTTGGCTTGTGGTGGCACTATGAGCCGCACATTCAAGATTTTATGACGTACCTGTTTTCCAATGGCTACGGGCCATATATGGATTACATGAACTTCCACTATTACCACAGTGGTGGAGATCCCTCGACATCAAATGGGGATGATCCCTCATTCGACCTCGAGTGGCAAACCATGCATACCATAGCGGCAAAATATGGATTTGCCAACCAACCCATCTGGGTCACCGAAGTAGGATGGCCTACTACCGCTAGCTCTGGCGCAAGCACCATCGTGAGCCCACAAACGCAGTCCCAGTTCATGCAGTACGTCCTGAACGAATCCGCAAAATCCGGAGTTGTTCGGAAAGTCTTCTGGTTCACTATTAACTACGGCCACCAGAGCGATAGCATCTATCCGACTACCGGTCCATTGCAGGCCTTCTACACATTTCAGGCCACGGTACGCCAGAAACCGCAATGGGGCTGAGCTACAAAAATCTGTCGGCGAATGGCACCTTGGATGGAAACGCTTGCCAGAGTCACGCGCGACCCTCGCGGCCGCCCCGCATTTCGTGCTTGCGCATCTCGCTGATTGCGGCATGCACCTGGTTCTGGTCTGCGCCCTCTCCCCTGGCCAGCTCTCGTAGGAGATCGGTTCGCTGCGCGAGAGCGGCCATAAAATCCCGCGGTGTGAGCTCTGTCCAGCCTGCCAGCTCGCCGAGCGCGGACTGATCTGCGTGTTTGAAGGTGTCATTAGATGCGTTCCAGCTGGAGAGCAGTAACGGCATGGGAGCTTGCGGGCGCTGCGGGTCGGGCCAGGGTCGCAAAAAATAGACCGTAAGCCAGCGGCGGTACTGCGATCTTCCCCGTCCCATCGATCCAATGTTTACGGCGAGTCCTAAGCGGCGAAGATCCTCGTCGCGCAGGAGCAGGTCGTGTCGATAGAGGTGAAGCACATCATCGATACTATCGGCATGGACGCTGGTAACAACACGGTATCCCTGGGCGGGTAAGGTCAAGTAACGCCGGGCTGCTGCTCCCCACATGTAGGTGGATTGATGATCACTTACCTCATTGCACACGGCATAGGTGGTGGCGGGATCAACATCGGGCAGGCGGGTGAAGGCAAATGTCTCGTATTTGCCGGACATGATGGCCAGGCCTGAGCTTTCGGGTAGAAACTGTAGCAGCGCGTGCAGCGTGGTGGATTTGCCCGCGCCGGGTCGCGGTTCGGTTGGGCCGGCTACGGTGAGCGAGGCTCCATGCTCTAGCATCATCCAGGTGAGGGCCGCTGTCTCTGCATCCACGCTGCGCAGCGCGATGATCTGCGCTATAGAGAGTGAGTGCCTGGGCGTAAAGTCTCTTTGCCGGCGTTCACGAGGGCTATGCCGATGAAACACGATGCCTTTTCCTCCTGCGTCACTTTCTAAAGAAACGCTGGGCAAATGTCGCGACCAGGCTGATCTCGATAATAAGTCCTACAAAACTCTCGATAGCACAGGTGGAAGCTTGCGCTCCACCTGGCTCGACATGTGCGGGGAAGAAGGCTCGCCCGTGAAATGCTGTCATGCTCAGTATTAACGATTGTATCCACGAGAGGTGAGGGCCATAGGCCATGCCCTGCGTAAAATAGATCATCGTGAAAGCGCCGACCAGGAACAGATAGGCGATGAAGCTGCGTAAAGGCTTATATCCATAACCGGCCAACAGGTCGAGTAGCCACGAGCAGAGATAGTTCATCACCCGATGCGCCAGTCGCCCTACCCCCTTGCGGCCTTGTCGCCTCAGTTGCAGCATTTGCCTCCAGAGCACGCGCCGCTGGACTACTTGAGCGCGATAGGCAAAATGTAGCGCCACCTCATTTAATCCTCGCTCCCGCAACGCACCTGCAAGCTGGCGATAGGCGCGAAGCGCCGCCTGGTAGTTATAGAGCCATGTCGTCTGGCGCGCTCTCCGCTCGTCCCCCAGCATGGTAACAACCTCCCACTCCACTACCGAGAGGTTCACTCCTCCCCAATGCACGTCGGCCAGTGAGACGAAGCCAAACTGCTCGTCCCCCAGTACGGCATCTTCAAGGGTAGTAGCGTCATTGAAGAAAGCGCCTTGCAGATTAGCAGGCGTTAAAACATGCTTATCCCAATGGCGCACACGCTTGAGAAAATCGGCGGGGACAGGCATACCCCCTAGAGATGCGCCGGCGAGATTGGCGCCCTCCAAATGCGCCCTGACGAGATTGGCGCCCTCCAGGTGCGCGCCCTCGAGATTGGCGCCCTCCAGGTGCGCGCCCTCGAGATTGGCGCCCTCCAGGTGCGCGCCGCGGAGGTGCGCGCCGCGGAGGCTGGCGCCCTCGAGATTGGCGCCCTCCAGGTGCGCGCCTTCCAGATAGGCTCCCTCCAGGTGCGCCCCCCCCAGGAAACACTCTTCCATACGGGCGCCTCCCAGGAAGGATCGCTCCAGGTGGGCGCCGCCGAGATCTGCCCTTTCCATCTGCGCGCTCGCCAGATCGCGTTGTTCTTCGGTCAAAGAGGGGCATACCAGCCAACTTCTTCCACCCAGCATATGTGCCAGGGGCAGATTGCTCAGATCTGCTTGTTGGAGCAGGGCGCCGCGCAGGTCTAGCCCCGCGTATGCGCCCTGGCGTTCATCCCCCCCACGTTCTACTGGCTCGAGCACATCTTCACGCGTTGCCAGCAGCCACTCGATATCAGCACGGCTCAGCTTGACATCTTTGAAGGGATAGACACCAGACTCGATATGCGCCGTGACGGCGCGACGACAGGTAAGGTAGTGCTGGCGCTCACTGTCAATCTGCGCTTCTGTAGGCCAGAACATGCCCGTGACTCCCATTCACTTATCCCAATCGAAATTGACGCCCAGGAAGTCGTAGAGGCGTGCGTTGTGCGGCTCGAAGTACTCGATCAAACGCTTGCGCATTGCAGCATCCAACTTGGAGGGGTAGACATTATTGTTGTATGGCTTGAATGTTTGCTTTTCCAACGTCAATTCCATCTCGGGAATGTTCAGGAAGGTCAGGGTCTGCTTGAAAGCGGCAGCCGGATCGGCATAGAACTCTTCGCTCTTGAGGATCAAGAACTGCTCGCGGGGAAACAGAGCCATCCAGGCCTGCAGCTGCTCGACGTAAATGCCCTTGGTGAGGTAGCTGCGATGCTTAAATTCTTCGCTGTAGTAGTGCTCATCTTGAAGCATCTTCTTCTGTTCCCCGGCCGTGCGTTCTTCCTCACCCTGGATGGCCTCTTCAAAAGACAACGTTTCATGCCCGAGTTCGACGGCATGATGATATTGGGAGTAGGCCCGGCTCACAGGATTGCGTAACAGGACGATGAGCTTGACATGGGGCACGGCCTTAGCCACCCGCCCGGGGGCGTGCGGATGAAACAGGTAGGAGGGGCTGGCTTCCCCTGTGAGAAAAGCATGTCCGCGGATTTTTTGCGCATAGTATTTTTCGATCCCGGTCGGAAAGTGGCCGCGATACCACGCCAGGCCTTTGTTATACTTCCTATCAAAAAAATGCAAATCCTTGTTTACGGCGGACCTGATGCAGGGGTGCGCCTCTAAGTAATGGAAAAGAGAGGTGGTACCACCACGCTGCGTGCCAATGATCAAGAAATCGGGCAGCAGCCTGATCGGATTGGTTATTCCTCTAAAGAACTTCCCTGGCAGGGGGATCGGAACGCTGGTGTTAATCTCCCTGGCAGAGGAATCAGATAAATTTCCTGCCGAGGGCGCAGCGCCTCTGGAAGGGCGCGCGTCAGTTGACCTGGTGGTGTCAAGAAAAGACTTCATCCCGGGTAATGTGTAACGCGGAGGCTCTGTGTCAAATCTGAACACTAAGAGGATGCGCTACTGCTCCTTTCGTTTGACTGTCACTTGAACAAATGCTATGCCGGTATGGCTTCGCTTGGTTTGGTACACTTCTGGCCAACCCGCCAACCCCAGCATGCACCGAATGTAAACGAGATGGCTGCGGTTATCGGTATATAGAGCAGTTAAGATACGGTAGTAAATTTACTATACCGGTTAAAGTTTCTTCCGGCCGCCTTATTTCAGGTGCCTGCTCGTATATTCGAGGTGTAAGAGAGTCACTTGTCCCAGCCAAAATTGCTACCCAGGAACTCGTAGAGGCGAGCATTGTGCGGCTCGAAAAACTGGATCAGCCGTTTTCGCAGCGCGGCATCCATCCTGGAGTACGTGGTGTTGTTATACTGTTTATAGACTTGCCCTGTCAGCTGCGATTCCTCCTGGGGCAGGGCGAGGAAGGCCAGTACCTGTTTGATGCTGGCGGCAGGAGAGGCGTAGAAATCCTCGCTCCTGAGGATCAAGAACTGCTCTCGCGGGAACAGACCCATCCAGGTTTGCAATTGCTCGACATAGATGCCGCGGCTCAGGTAGCTGCGATGCCTATATACGTAGCTCTCGTAGTGCTCGTCTCGCAGGATTTTTTCTCGTTCCGCAGCCGTGCGTTCCACTTCATCTTTGATGGCCTCTTCAAAGGGCAGCGTTTCAAAGCCATGTTCAATAGCATGATAGTACTGGGAGTAGGCGCGGTCTACGGGGTTGCGCAACAGGATGATGAGCCTGGCTTGGGGCAGCGCCTCTGCTACCCGTCTGGGGACATGCGGGTGAAACAGGTAGGAGGGGCTGGCTTCCCCTGTCACAAAAGCTCGCCTACCGAGGCGCTGTGCGTAATATTTTTCGACCCTGCTGGGAAAATGTCCACGATACCAGGCCAGTCCTCTGTTAAATCTTCGATCAAAAAAATGGATTTCTTTGGTACTGCTCGGCTCGATGCAGGGGTGCGTTTGTAAGTAGTTATAGAGAGAGGTTGTGCCGCCCCTCTGCGTGCCAATGATGAGGAAATCAGGCAGCAGCCGCAGCGGGCTGGTCATCCCCCTATAAAGTTTCTCGAACAGGGGGGTCTGGCCAACCTGTCGCATCCCTGTCCGCGCAGTAGCGGAATCTCGCAATCCCTGATCAGAGGATGTCGTGCCTCCAGCGGGCCGGGCATCCACTGCATGAGTGTTAATGTCATGCGTAAACGTGTTCATGAGGGTGATATGCAACGCCGACTCTCTTTGATAACGCGGGATAGAGAGAGGATGCGCCGCTGCTCCTTTCGTTTTGTTATCATCTTAGCGAACAACATTATAGTACCGATTCGATGTCCTCCTCTTTATCCCATTCCCCCGTTTCCTGCTTAAGTGTAACCGAGGTGGCTAAAGTTATAGGTAGTGGAGCGGTTAAGATATGATAATATTTTGCTCAAACTGGTTAAGGTTTCTTCAGCCGACCTGTTCCATTTCGCTTCAGAATGTATAGTGTCTGCTCAAATTATATCCACAGGATCACTTATCCCAGCCGAAATCGACACCCAGGAAATCGGAGAGGCGTGCGTTGTGCGGCTCGAAGTGCGCGATCAAACGCTTCCGCAGCGCCGGTTCCATGGCGGAGAAGTATCTATTGTGGCTGTACTGCTTGTAGTCTCGCTTTCTCAGCTGAGGTTCGGCCTCGATCAGATTCAAGAAAGTCGACACCTGCTTGAAAGCCGTGACGGGGTCGGCATAGAAATCCTCGCTCTTGAGGATCAAGAACTGCTCGCGGGGGAACAGACCCATCCAGGCTCGCAACTGTTCGACATAGACGCCGCGGCTCAGATAGCTGCGATGCGTGTAGATATCGCTGTAGTAGTTCGCGTTTTGCATGATTTTCGCGCGCTCGCGGGCTGTTCGTTCTTCCTCATCCCGGATGGCCTCTTCAAAGGGCAACGTTTCGTGCCCGAGTTCGACGGCGTGAAAGTACTGGGAGTAGGCGCGGTCTACAGGGTTGCGTAACAGGATGATGAGTTTGACATGAGGCAGGGCCTCTGCCACCCGGAGGGGTGCACGCGGGTAAAACAGGTACGAGGAGCAAGCTTCGCCGGTTAAAAAGGCTTCTTGACGCAGGTGCTGCGCATAGTATCTTTCGAGCCAGGTAGGGAAGTGTCCGCGATACCAGGCCAGGCCTTTATTGAACTTCTTATCAAAAAAGTGCGTATCCGGGGTAGTGGCGGGCTTGATGCGTGGGTGGGTTTGTAAGTAGTGGTAGAGAGCATTGGTACCTCCGCGTTGCGTGCCGATCAATAAAAAATCGGGCAAGAGCCGAAGCGGACCGGTCATTCCTCGGTAGAGTTTATCGAGCGGGGAAACCCGGCCGATTTTGCGCGCCCTCATAGTAAGAGGATCGAGCAGGCCGTGATCCGCGGGCTTGCCGCCGCTGACTTGAACCTTTGGGGAAGCGTTGGTATCAGAAAAAGTGTTCATCATCATTTGTCCCAGCCGAAATCGGCGCCCAGGAAGTCGTAGAGGCGTGCGTTGTGCGGCTTGAAGTACTCAACCAGGTAGTTTTTCATTGCCGGGTCCAGCTTTGGCGGTACGACCTTGTTTCTGTAACCTTTTTTACTTGGTCTTCGGTAATTCTTGAACTCTTTGTTGAGTTCTCCTACCGTCACACCGAGAAACTCTAGCGCCTGCCTTACAACCGCTGCCGGGTCGCTGTAGAGATCTTCACTTTTTAGAACCAGCACTTGCTCACGTGGGTAGTAGCACATCCAGTTTTGTAATTGGTCGACATAGATGCCGCGCGTAAGGTAGGAGAAATGCCGGAATCTGTGACTGTAGTAGTTTTCGTCTTGCAGCATTCTTTCAAGCTCGCCAGCCAGTCTTTCCTGCTCCCCATTTATAGCATCCTCAAACGACCACGTTTCAAAGCCAGCCTGCTTCTCTATCCAGTACTGTGAGAAAGCTCTATCAACAGGGTTGCGCAAGAGAGCGATGAGCTTCACGTGGGGCACAACCTCGAAAGCCCTTCTGGGGGCATGCGGATACAACATGTAATAGGGCGTCCCTTCTCCCGTCAGTAAATCTTTCCCTGAAACACTTTTGACATACCGTCTTTGCAGAGCTGTTGGGAATTGTGTTCTGTACCAGGCCGGGCCTTTTGCGAAATGTTCATCGAAAAAATGCGGCTCTTTGGTAAAGGCGGGGACGATACTGGGGTGTTCTGTCAAATAGTAATAGAGTGAAGAGGTTCCACAGCGCTGGCCACCAATGATTAAAAAATCTGGCAACAGCCGCAGTTGATGGGTCATGCCTCTATAAAGGTGTAAGGAAAAATTTAATGAAGTTCTGGTAGAAGACTTCGCAGCATTAAGAACATTCATATCGTTGCACGCTCCTCGGGACCATAAAGGCCCATTGTTAAGGCGCTGGACCAGCGCTGCCATAATAGCAACCGCATTATAGTTTACTGGTGTGAATATGTAAATGCATAGGGGGTTATGGATTGGTTGTTATCATGGAATTAAAGTTATGAAACGATAACCCTACCGGGATGTAGGGTCGGTAGGAAGTGTACCAATTGGTAGCAATGTTACCAGGTATGCGCTTTCTCGTTTCTCTCTAGGTAGGGAGTACTATCGATGATCGCCTATGTTAGGCGGTGCGGGGTGTGCCGTTTTTATAAGCGGTGAATGAGCAGTAGGTTATCCAGCTCTACGCCTGTTTATAGGCTTGCCGATAGATTATCCATAGAAGAAACGTAATTTTAGGCTCTGACCCAGCAGCGAGTAGTTGCAAGGTGCCAGAGAAATGAGAACGCGAGAAATTGTACAGCCGTTCTTTACATGGGGTCGCATAGAGCAACAGTGTAGGGAGATACGAGCTATGAAAATGCTATCGATGGTGGTGCGTAGACAATGGGGAGACCGGCAGGGGAGGTGGCGATTGCCGCGTCCTGGTTGGTCATCTATTGGAGCGTTCATTTTATTTTGCAGCCTGTTGCTGCCGCTGCTCAGCGCCTGCGCCAGCTTTTTTTCGACCCCGACCCAGAGTGGAACGCCTACAACCGGCCTGACGGGTGCTACTGCTACTGCGACGGCTGCGACCTCGCCTACAGCCAAACCTGTGCTCCCCACGATTACGCTACAAGTTATCGGATGCCCTGCCCTTTCAATCAACTGGGATAGCCTGATCGGGACACGTGCGAATGTCAATAAAGTGCAAAAAGTGATCTGCGGTGACCTGGAAGGCGCCGGTACCTTGGACGCGCTGGTCGGGGTACGCTATTATTCACCCGATGCCAGGCTGGATTACTACGTCTACAATAACCTGGGTGGGACCCCTTCCAGGCGTTTTGGTATGCAGGGATTGCTCGATGGTGATGCGCTGATCAGCTCGGTTGGCACAATTGTGACAGCAGAGATTAATCCTGACGACGCCATCAAGGGGCTGGTGGACCTCTTTAAGGAGTACCAGTGGAACGGTGCAACTTTCGGGCAGGTCCTCTTTCCCGGGATGTATCCGGATGTTACACGTTACCAAGCCGAACAAGCTCAAGATCAGGTCGGCTCGGAGATTGCAGCGCTGCAGCCTGGACAGTCGCAGGCGCAGATAGCCGATGCCTGGAGATTAGCGTCGGGTTCGCTGGTAACGCGGCTGGCGAGGAATATCTTTCACTGGGCGAATTTTTCGGTGTCACTGCCACCTCATAGCGGAAAGTTGACCATTCTGCCCGTTACGGTGACCAATCTGGCAGCTGGAGGAGGAGGCTTTACCGCCGTAGTCCATCATTTAAATGAAATTCCTGGCAACATTTTTGAAATCGAGCAGATCAACTCGATCGATGGCAGCGCAGGCCTGAGCAGCCCGGTTGCGTATTCGCGGCTTACCAGCCCGGTTAGAGTCAGCGGTAGCTCTGTAGCCAATGGCAGCATTCTGGGGCAGGCTGTGCTCTACGATGACACCTATACCGTGGTGGGTAGTTCTGGCGCGATTCACGGCCCCGCTTCGAGTGGTTACGTCGGTTTCACGGCCTCGATCAGCTACCGCCTGGCTCCTGGACTGCAGGAAGGAGTTGTTGCTTTCTTTCCGACCAGTCAGAGCAACATTTCGTTGAGCAACCAGGCGATACTGGTCAAAGTCTTTTTGAGCGCCTGACGTGCTGGTACAACTCGGTTGGGAGATCTTAACCAGGCGTCACCAATCGCTACCGAAGCGTAACCTTATGCTCGGATAGATAGCAATCAAGGCCAGATACAATACGAAAAGTATTGCAGCCCTAAATGGAAGTGTCCGGGTGGTCCCAGGTAGATTGCGGGTGCGAATCAAGTTTCTGAAAAAGGCTCTAAAATGAAGATAAGGCATATCTTTGAGGAAGGGGTGCCCTTTGAAACGTTACTTTCCGAGCGTTAGACAGTATAGTTGGATATTATTAGCCTGCGTCATCGTTGCTTCAGCCGTAGGATTCCTAACTTCGAGAGCGCAACTATCATTATACCAGGCATCGTCGGTGGTGCTTGTAAACTTATCGGCGCCTGGTACTACTTATCCCGGTGGCCCTGTTGGAGGGACTGCTACAGATAGCCTCGCCCGGGCCCTTAACTATTCGGCGGAGTTACAGACCACTTCGATCATGCAGTACGTTATTAATTTTGATCCCCAGCTGCAGCAACGCGGCTATACAGCGAATGATCTCATCGCGGACGTCGTTCCAAACACATCGACAACCGCCGCCACCATTACATTGCTTGCCACGGCTAGACATCCAGCCGATGCGGTCTTACTCGCCAATGATGTTGCAAACGGCTTTGCGGCCTATATCACTTCCCAGGTGCAGAACCAACTGAATGCGACGACCGCCAGTCTGAAGGCCCAGATAAACTCTGAGCAGCAAGTCCAGGCGGGTTGGGAAGCAAAGATCGCGGCCCTCCCCAGTACCACAACAGGGCAATACGCTGTTTACAGCAGTGAGCTTGCAGACGCCACGCGCACGCTGGATGCGTTGAAGACGCAGCTCCAGCAATTGCCGGCCACGGTTAAAGGCGATGCCTTCGTGATACAATTGGCTACCCCGGGGGATGTGACGGCCTCCAACAAAGGCTACGTCATCATAGGTGTTACTGCGGGAGTAGGTCTACTGGTTGGTTTTCTGATCATGTTGCTGCTGATCTTCCTGGATAACCGGCTGCGCAGCGATGAGCAGGTGAAAGAGAAGCTTGGCATGGCCTACCTTGGGGGCCTCTCCAATAATAATCAAGTCAAAGAAGCGCCAGTGCGTGTTAAGGGCGATCTGCTGCACGAAATCTCGGATATAGGCACGAATCTACACCTTACCAGTGTCTTACCTGGCCCGTGGCAAGCTCCGCGAGGCGTGGTCTTGCTGATTACCAGCCCCCGGGCCGCCGAAGGCAAAACCACCCTGGCCGCTGTGTTATCAGCGGCGCTAGCCCGGGGAGGCGCTTCGGTGCTCGTCATAGATGGCAATCTGCGGCGACCTTCCACTCACCTTGCCTTCAAGGTGAATGGCGCCGGACCCGGATTGAGCGGCCTGCTCAAAGGGACGGGTACGGAGAGCGCTCACGATGCCGTAGTACGCTCCAGCGTGCCCGGTGTCTGGCTGTTACCTGCGGGACCTGCCGTGGAGGATACCACGCTATTGCTGGGACAGAGGTTGCCTGGAATATTAGCGCAGTTGCGCAAGGGAGCCGATATAGTCATTATCGATGGCCCGGCCCTCTTGAGTGGCGCTGACGCTAGCCTGCTAGCGACCATGTCGGATGGTATAGCTCTAGTTATCGATGCCAGGCACGAGAAACTCCCGCTCTTGTTGCGCGCTAAAGAACTGCTGAGCTCTTTGACACATACACCTGCCGGCATCATCATGAACCGTCTCGCCACCAAACGGGGCAGCCACTACTATGCATCTGCTTATCTCGGCGATGCAGCGGCTGAGAGGTGGATACCGATTCAGGCGCACGTGAGCAATGGAGCTGGCATCAGACATGCCGATCCAGTTTTCGATATAGCACCGGTTCCTTCACCGAATACGCCGATGTTGCCTGCTCAATCGAACATGCAGCCGTTACCCGGTCCGTCGGGTATCTTCTCGCCAAATCGTCCCGCACTTCCATCGTTGCCGGGGATAGTCCCGCAGCCTTTAAATGACATCGCGAAAATGCAGCAGAATGCTCCTGCACCATCTCCACGCCCTGCGCCCAATGCTGGAATCATGACTCCTCCGATGCCGCCGCGTTCCTGGAATGGATGAGTGAGACTGCTATGCAAATTGCTAATAAATTTCCTAATAATAGTGCGTTTCCCCCTTCACAACAGGTGGGCGCACCCGATATCGACGGTCAGCTGCGGCAGCAGAGGACCTACCACCGGCGAATCTTATTGCGACGCACGACGGGGCTGTGGTGGCCGCGTATCGTGCTGATTGCTCTGGGCGGCCTGGCAGCAGGAATCACCGGTCAGTTCATGCTCAGTTACCCGATCTTTATCCTTGCACCCATTTTCGCGCTGGTGATCCTGTTTCTGATTACCAGGCACGTTCAATTGGGTCTGCTGCTGGTGGCTATCAGCTCAACGGCCCTGTTCCCACAAGCGTTTACGGTGAAAGCGCTGTCAATCTACCCCGCGATACCCTTGTTGATATGGCTCTTTTTCGTGTTGTCGGTACAGGCAGCTTTTCGTCTAAGCAGACCCGTCTTGCCCTCATTCTGGGCTATCTGGCCGCTGCTTGGGCTGCTCTGCCTGGCCATTCTCTCCAATATCATGATTCAGCTCACGTGGACCTATGGCGTGGCGCACAAAATAGGCAGCTCGCCCATTATACTGGACGAGGTCTATGGCATTGTACTGTTTCTCTTTCCTCTGCTTACCGTCGCAGCTACGACAGCGGCGCTCACCAATAAGGACCAGTGGATCGGCTACATTCAAACTGCCTTCCTGGCTATCGCCGCTTTCCTCTCGCTCGTCGTCATCATTCAATTTAAGCGCATCGGCGCCAGCATTTACACCTTCCGTTTCAGCGACCCAAAACTCGGCTGGATGACCTTAAAAGCAATATCGCAGTTACTTGCCCTGGGCGTTATGATCGGCTATGCACGGTTGCTCTATGCAACTCGTTGGCGTGTGCGCATCGTCTACGGGGCCGCTACACTGTTATGCCTGCTGGGAGTCTATTTCTGCCTGCAAAATAGCTGGTGGCTGGAGGTTGGCATTGCTCTTATAGTGATGACCTTTGCATACTCACGCCGCATATTCGTGTATTTATGCCTTGCTTGTCTTCCGCTCTTGCCGCTGGTGAAGGCAGAAATCGACAAACTGTCAACCGTTAAGTCGGCTGATTTCTATCGCTTCATCATCTGGCAGGATGCCCTGCGGGTTTGGAGCAAGAGTCCTCTGCTGGGGGTCGGCCCGGGCAATTTCTGGGCCTTCGACACGCGTTTCACGCAATTACCGCTCTATTTGCGGGACTTCTCCAAGACGGGCCTGGGCGTAGCCCACAATGGGTACCTGCAGATCCTGGGAGAACTTGGCCTGGTCGGCCTGCTCTTCTATCTGGGATTTTTAGCTGTCATGATAATCATGGCAACGCGGCTCTTCCGCCGCTCGAATACGCCGGAGAAGCGCGGCGAGCGTATGCTGGGGCTGGTGGGCCTGGGCCTGGTGTGCGGATCGGCATTGGGCGATTTTACTTCAGGGGCCATGTTCTTGCAGCCCCGCCAGATCGGTAGTTCTGGCAGTCTCACGCAGGTGCTGTCCACATGGATTATTTACGGCTGTGTCATGTATAAGGACCAACTGTGGAGGATGGCCCGTTCCGCTGGAGGTCGAGGATTGAAACGAAGCGGTAAAACGCTTTAAATTGAAAGGTAGAGCGAAAGAATGAGCGAAAGCGATAGAGGATTACGGAAAGCGTTCGTACTCTGGTTGAGTGGCGTACGCCTGGCAGATTTACGTTTACTCGCTGAAGTGAAAAGCCTTGCAGAGCACGGCGCCCTGGTTGAACTTGAGCCGCCGCCGATCACGGGGCCGCGAGCACAGCATTACCAGATCTTCAGTGGGCAATCGCCTGCACATTTTGGCTTTTTCGATACACTCATGCCTCTTTGCCACCTTCCGCGCCCGCGGCAAGCCAGGAATGGCTATACCGTCGTGGAGGAGCATAGTGGGAGGGATGCCGCTCCTAAGATGTTGCCGGATCTGCTGCGCGCGGCGGGCTGGGCGGTAGAGTACAGGGAGACCTCGCCCGCTGAGCTGCCTGGTTGCGTATGGGATCTGACACGAGCGGAAACTATAGAGACCTGCGCGATTGTTCGGTGTAAGTTGGCAGTAGCGGGCGCAGAGTTCAGCGCTTATGCTGCGGCTATCGCAGAGGCGATACGCGTGGCGCGCTCCTGGGCTGGGGAGACCGGGCTGCTGGCATTGCTCTCCGATATTCAAGCGGCTCCGGTAGACTGCTTTGTCAATGTCAATAACTTTCTGGCGGAGATGGGACTGATAGAGCGCGACGAGCAGCATGGCTCGATCAACTGGCCCAATTCGCTGGCTTACTTTTGCGGTCACGGGCAACTGTGGGTGAACCTGCTCGGGCGTGACCCACAGGGGGCAGTACACCCGCAGGGCGAATATGAGGAGGTCTGTGCTACGCTTATCAAAACGCTGCCGGCCAAATTGCGCGACGGCAGGACCGGCGTACAGGTGATCGAGCGTGTGTATCGCAAGGAAGAACTCTATGCCGACGAGTATCTCTTCTGCGCACCGGACCTGGTGATTGTTTTTAAACCAGGATACGCCCCATCGCCTCAAAGCACGCGTTTGGGCTTCGACGAGGCAATATGCACCGTACCAGGCGCCGGCACGACGAGTATGGCGGGTATCCATCCCTCCATGGTGAGCGGGTTTCTGCTCGCCAGCGCTCCCGTGCTGTTGCCGGGGGCAGCGGTGCTTGAACGCGTCCCGCTCACCGCCGTTGTTCCCAGCTTGTTGCACGCGCTTGGAATTGCATACGCCGGTATGGATAGCCCTGCTGTGGGTGCGCTTTTCTTGCCCTCCTATCTGGAAGCTCATCCAATCCGGACACGGGCGGAGAACCAGGAGCTTTCTGAGGAGGATGAGGAGCTTGTTATCAACCGCTTACGCGATCTAGGGTATGTTTAACACGGACATCCCCCTCCCTTTGAAGGCAGCAACACTGTATGGAAGAACTCTTTGAGCAGCTTTCGTGGTATCGCTCAGAACCGCGCTTTCACCGATTAAAGTTCTTTCCTCTCGAAGAGGCACTCAAGACGCAGCCGACTGCGAAAGTGGCGACGCCTGAGGGCGTGGAGAAGCAGGGGAAAGAATCGAAAGCTCAACAGGCCAGGATGAAAGTGGCGTCGTACGGTAGCCAGAGGGAGTGGGAGGAGAAGAGATGGCTGGCGCGGCAAGCCACACTGAGATTGGTGGCGCCTGGCGGTGTGGGGGAGCAGGAGAAAAGGCGGCTAGCGCAGCATGCTACCATGAAGGGGGTATCCCCTAATGGGGTGGCACAGGTGTGGGGAGGCTCGACAGCGGCGGCGGATCGCCCTGGACAGCAAGAAAAGATAGGGATCGGGGAATATGGTGCTGAACTCGACAAATTTGCCACGATCCCTGTGGTGGTGCTGAGCAACATATCAAAGCAGCAAGCTTCGCCACAGCCCGTATTCAGTTCGGATATTACAGAGGCGGCGGGCAGCGCGGCCTATGTCAGCGCTGGTAATATAGGAGGTAGTATTCTCAAATATAGCAGCAACGTTCTAATTCAAAGAAGCTTCGGCGCAGCCACCTTTGGACTCTACACGCTCAGTATGTCGGTGGTGACGTTAGTTACTGCCATCTTCAACCTCGGCCTGGATGATGCCATGGTTCGCTATGCATCGATTTACCGGGCCAAACGGAAGACTGCTTCATTGCGGGGCCTGGCGATTTTTTGTACTGCCCTGGCCGGCTTGTCTGGTATAATAGGAGCCTTTTTCATGCTGTTTACAGCTCCTTTCCTGGCTGGCGTCAAGCACGCGCCCGAATTGACTCCGCTCTTAGTGCTGATATCACCTCTGGTACCGCTCACGTGTATGCAGACAATCTGGCTCAGCGGCTTGCAGGGATTCAAGGACTTCAAATGGCGTGTGCTGTTACAGCGCATATTCATGCCTATCATATTGATCCTGCTGTTACTCGTGGTCGTCATTTTCTTCCATAATCTAACTGCAATTATCATAGCCACTGTCATTTATGGAGTGATCGGGGCGGTATTGAGCTTCTACTTTTTATTTCTCAAGATTGCTCGCGCGCCGAGATCTGGGCCTGAAGAGTACGAACTACGCGACTGGGTTGGCTTCGCCGCGCCAAACTTCCTGACTTCCATCGTTGATACGGTACTCGAATCGACCGATACCTTGCTGCTCGCGTTTTTTGCGATATCAAATGTGGAGCTTGGACTATATGCAGCCGCCATCAAGATAAGCAGCTTTATCGCGATGCCGCTGGCTTCTTTTAACGCCATGTTTGCTCCGACAATTGCCGAACTGCACAACCAGGGGGAGCATCAAAAGCTGGCGGCCATGTTTCAAGTTGTGACGAAGTGGTCTATTACTTTTAGCCTGCCAATTTTCTGGATTGCCACTCTCTTCTCGGTGTTCCTGCTCGGTATATCTGGTTCGCAGTTTACCGCGGCCTGGCCACTGGTCATCGCGTTCAGCTTGGGCAGCATGATTAACGTTGGCACCGGCTCGGTTGGCTATGTACTGCTGATGACCGGACACACAAAGACCTCTTTTCTCAACTCGCTTACGGCCGTCATCGTGAATATTGCTGTCGGGATGATTCTGGCTCCGCGCTACGGTGCGATGGGCGTGGCTGTCGCCACGGGTCTGGCGGTGTCGGTAGTGAACCTGATGAGATTGCTCCAAGTACGCGTCCTGGTGAAGATGCAGCCGTATCGCTGGGACGTGCTGAAGCCGCTGGTTGCGTCGTTTATCAGCGCCCTGTTCACAGGTGCATTACTCTACCTGCTCGGTCAGGCGCATCTGTACCTGCAAATTTCCCGCTTCCATGTATCTTTCGAGCTTTTACTGATACCCGTTTTCATAGTCAGCTATGTCGGGCTGCTGGTGCTTTTTCAAACCAGCCCCGAAGATAAAATTGTGTTGAATATGCTGCGCAAGAAGTTCAGGCGTGGCAAAGGGAAAAAAAATAAGAGGAGGTAGATGTATGCGTACAGTCGTCTTTGGTGTTGATGGGTTAACGTTTCGCGTTCTGCACCCAATGATGGAGCGGGGAGAACTCCCCAATTTCCAGCGGCTGCAGAAGGGGGGCTGCGAGGCGGTACTCGAATCGAAATACCCCCCTCTAACACCGCCGGCGTGGACTTCGCTGTCGACGGGGTTAAAGCCTGCGCGTCATGGTGTCTATGATTTCTGGTCATACGACGAGCAGCAAGCAGGCGGCGCCACTCGCAGGGCCCACGTGCAAACGAGGCGCAGGGGCGGGAAGGCCATCTGGAACATCCTGAGCGAATTCGGCAAGCAGGTCCTGGTGATCAATGTCCCCATGACCTACCCTCCCGAGGCCGTCAACGGGATCATGGTCAGCGGATATATGACCCCCAGCAGTGATACAGATTTTACCTATCCGAGTTCTTTTAAGGAAGAACTCTACCGCGTGGTGCCCGACTACAAAATCGACCTGGAATATGGCAATATCTGGCATCATCCGAGGCCGAAAATGCGCGAACTACTCATCGATGCAACGTTACGTATGACCGAGCGGCGCATCGAGCTAACCACGCACCTGTTGAAAGAGAAGCCCTGGGATTTTTGTTATGTTGTCTTTGTTGGCCCCGATCGCCTGCAGCATCCTCTATGGCAGCAAATCAGCGTACTTGAAAGGCGGGCAACTGAGTATTTCCGCCTGCTCGACCATGGTCTCGGCCTGATTCTAGATCAGCTCGGCCCGGACGATAGCCTCTTTGTTGTTTCTGATCACGGATTTCAAGGCGCCCCCCGCCTCTTTGATATCAATGAGTATTA
>WNGL01001089.1_pt1 | contig 34916 bp, 32 predicted proteins | sample 5400591 | NCBI WGS metagenome assembly WNGL01 (sample SAMN13153377, study PRJNA577476) | soil metagenome | isolation source: 80 cm soil or saprolite under Garry oak tree replicate 1 | place: USA:California | collected 2016-06-15
AGAGAGGATTGCACTCACGAAGGAAGCGAAAAGGCTCGTCACCTGACCGTGGATTTATGAAAGCACTTCACGACTCGCAGGAGTCGCGACTCACGCGATCTCTGTCACTTTTCTGCCTAGCTGTGAGATAAGCGGGCTAGGTCAGGCGTCCTGTGCTCGGTTTCAACTCGCCCGCCGTGGCGGCGACCTGCCTCTGGTCTTCTGATCCCTGATCCTCTATCTTCTCGTGAAACTCTTGCATTCCCATGCGCGTATTTAGCTCCAAGGAAGTAGCGCCATGCTCGTTTCACCCCTACTGCCTGTTCATATCTCCGCTGGCGTCGTCGGGATTCTCTCGGGCAGCGCAGCCATGTCTTTCCGCAAAGGTTCCCCTCGGCATGCGCTGGCCGGAAAAGTATTTGTCATCGCGATGATGACCATGTCCTCCAGCGCCGTGTACCTGGCGCTCACCAAACACCAAATGGGCAATGTTCTGGGCGGTACTTTCGCGTTCTATCTGGTGACAACGGCATGGCTGACCGCCAGGCGCGGAGACGGGGAAACCAGCCTTTTCGATTGGGGCGCGCTTCTGATTCCTTTGCTGGTCGGTATTGGCCTCTGGATCTCTGGTCTACAAGTGGTGTATGTCCACGCGAGGTCAACAGACGGGATTCCCGTCGGGATGCACTTTTTCATGGGATCCGTGATGCTGCTCGCTGCCGCGGGGGACATTCGCATGCTCGTGCGCGGCGGCGTTTTCGGCGCCAAGCGCATCGTGCGCCATCTCTGGCGCATGTGCTTTGGCCTTTTCGTCGCCACCGGATCCTTTTTCCTGGGACAGCAGCAGGTCTTCCCCGCCTGGCTACGCAAAACAAACGTATTGTTTGTCCCAGCCCTGCTGCCGCTCGTCTTGCTGATTTTCTGGCTGTTTCGCGTTTGGTTCACATCCACTTACCGGAAAAAGCCACTCGTGGCCCAGTCGGAAGCTTCCTGATGTCGTGCAAATTTGCATCGTCTAGGTGATAACTCCTGCTTTAGGGAGGGCACGACTTCAGTCGTGCCAAGAAGTGGCGCAGAATCAGCTCGGCTTTAGCTGCTGAGGGTCTGTTTGGGTTTTTACCGACTCTCTATCTTTACAAGGAGAACACAATGACTCGAGAACGCGCGCTAAAGATCATCCTGGTGATAGTGGGCTTGCTCTTTTTAGCCACTGTTTACCCGTTGCTTTTCTTAGTGCGCGACGAACCAACCCTGCAGATGATGCTTTCCGTCTATGCCACACTGGGAGTTTTCCTGCTCCTTTCGTCACGCAACCCGTCCGCGCATCGCAGCCTGATTGCCTTCGCGGCATGGTCGAGCTTCGCTCACGCCGCAACTATGGCCGTGCAGGCATTTTTCACGGTAACCGAGCGCGCACACCTTCTATACGGCGTAGTTATGTTCGTGATCATTGGTCTAGCGCTGATCGTAGCTACGCCAGCAAGGGCAACCACGAACGCTGGGAATCGGAGCTTCAGCTCCGACATTAGAGCCTCACGATAAATACCTTCCTCAGGAGGGCACGACTCAAGTCGTGCCCTCCTGCTCCTTTTCACAACAATTTAGAACTCTTTCAGACCTGGCTTCAGGACCTCTCACGTCCCAATGAAAGCGAGGCCATCAAATGATCGAAGATTCTACAGCTCGATCGCTCGGAAACGCTTGGCCATTTGGTACCCTCTCTAATAAACGGACGCTCTTCTGGGAATCGCAGTCGGCGGCCTGATCGCCGGAATTTTGGACCTTTTGCAGGCTTGCATCTTGTTTGGGTGGCGCATTCCACTCGTCATTGCCGCAGGCCTGCTGGGGAAGATCCATGGCGGCGCCGGCACCTATGTTCTCGGTGTCCTGCTGCACTTCTTCATTCACCGTGGCGCCTTCGTCTTATCCACCACCACCTGCCCGCCCTTCATCACCCACTTCACCTTGTCCAGCACAACTCCGATATCCGCCGTAGGATCGCCCTCCACCGTCACCAGGTCCGCGAAGTATCCCGGCGCCACTGCTCCGAGTTCATTCCCTTTGCCCAACAACTCCGCAGCGTTGCTCGTCGCAGTCTTCAACGCCTCCTCCGGCGTCATTCCCGCCTTCACAAACCATCCCAGCTCCCGTGTGTTCTGCCCGTACATCGTGTAAATCGCATCCGACCCCATGGCAAATTTCACTCCCGCCCGGTGCGCCTTGCGCGCCGTCTCCAGGTTCCTCGCGATAAACGCTTGCGTCCGCGGCTCAAACCCCGGCGTATATCCGATCTTGCTTCCGTTCTCGATGTAGTAGCGGTTGTGGTCGATCGTCGGCACGTAATTCGTTCCCCGCTTCGCCATTTCCGCAATCGTTGCGTCGTCCATGTCCGTCGCGTGCTCCAGCGAATCCGTTCCTGCCCGCACCGCATCGCGCGCTCCATCTGGTCCGTAGGAATGAATCGCAATTTTCTTCCCGAACTGATGCGCCGCATCCACCGCCGCTTTGATCTCTTCGTAGCTGTAGGTCTCAAATCCCGTCGTGTCGTCATCCGTTCCGGTGGACGCGAACAGCTTGATCACGTCCGCTCCCGCCGCCACCTGCTGCCGCACCGTTCGCAACACTTCGGGCACGCCGTCCGCAACCCCTCCCGCCGGTGGATTAATGCCGGCCTTGTAGGGTGTGCTCGTGATGTAGAGGCCATAGCCGCAAACAAACATCCTCGGCCCAACCATTTCGCCGCGATTGATCAGGTCCCGCATCGCAATGTCCATGTACTGGTCCGAGCCCAAATCGCGTACCGTCGTCACGCCCGCTTCCAGCGTGCGCATCGCTCCCTTGCGCGCCAAAAACACTTCCACCGCCGGAGGATTGCTCGTGATCTGCTTCAGCATCGGAACACCAGGCGTTTCGTCCGTGTAGTTGGTCATGTGCGTGTGCACGTCAATCAATCCCGGCAAGCCGAAGTATTTCGTCAGGTCCACTACGTCCGCCTGCGCCGGAATCCGCTTCGCATCCGTCGTGACTTCCCGCACCCGATCGCCATCCACAATCACAATCGCGTTCGTCCACACCTTCCCTTTTCCATCCCATAACTTGCCAAACTTTACCGCCTTCATGCTGTGAACAGGTGTTTGCGCGCCCTTCTCCCCCGCCGATGCGTCCTGTGCAAACGCGCTCCCCGCCATCGCCCCTATACCCGCCAGGACAAAGACGCCCACCAGGACGCACATCAGTCCGCGCATCCGGAGGCACATCATCCTCGCACCATTAAGAACGCCCGGTTCGCCCACATCTTCACGATTCGCATCTTCATCGTCCGCACTGCCCACCCCGTCATTTTGCTTTGTAGGGGCACGATACACCTGTCCCGATCCTATCGGGATCGTGCCCTCTTATCTCCTAACAACGTCATCTCGCAACACGTCACTCCGCAAACTCACCTCGCAACATAGTTACCGCGCGCACCGCACTGATATACCGTGTACGCACACACTTCTCAACTTTAAATTCCCTTCTCGTCTTTTTCTCTGTGACTCTGTGGCAAATCCTTCTTCCACCGTTCGACCCGTTAACGTTTCATGCAGCGTCTCAGCCAAAATACCGATCGTTCGTTCCGCGAATCGAGCAACGGCTGGACCGTTCGCTCCCCGCCACGGCGCGTGGGTTTAGCGCCCCAATCCTGTCGGGGCAATTTCGTGCGACACGGTCGCTCTTTGACAGCCCATGGCAGAGCAACCTTCGAGATTAAGCCTCGCGTCCATGGCCAATTTTGACTGCGCTGCGATCTTACGAAGCGTCGCCGGGTCTCGCGCTCGACTCCGGACCGGAGCGGTGCCAACGCCACCATCTAAGTGCTGTAGAATCAATCCTTACATGTACTTCCACAAGTACATCATTTCAAATAACTTTAAGTCTATTAGAATGAATACTCACAGAGAGTGTCGCCCTAAGTCCTTTAGACTCCATACTTACGAAAAAAGGGGTGGGTATCCCGGGACAGAGCCAGTCAAACCGGCTCTCAACTCCGAAAGGAGACGTAGCCATACTCGTCTTTGTATACGCCAGGTGACGCTTATGTCCCATTGTGAACAAAGTGAGACTATGGAATTCGGGAAAATATTTTCCATCTTTTACAACATCTCCGTGGAATTTCTACTAGGAAGACCCTAGAATGCGCAAAATGTTTCCGCTACGTCCATTTTTCGACCGTTTTTGGCGCGGAAGGCCCTCACTCTCTCCGTTTCTCCTGCGCTTCCGTTCGGCAACACAATTGCCTTCTAGCATAGTGAGGAAGATTCAATTGCCCGGGCCCGTGACACCTAAATCTCGTTTCTCGCATCTCCCACATATCTTCGCGCGCGTTGCTTTGTTCCTACTTCCAGCGGTACTACTGGCAACGTTCTTCTCGATCCGCGCTTTTCGCCACAGTTCGCATGAGGAATCTCCAACGCAGGTTTCTTCCCTTTCCGCGAACTGGCAAACTTCGCTCGATCTCTCCACAAAGTCGCTGTCGCAGCGGCCTATTTTCCCATACTCCATCGTGCCGGGTGGCGTTCGCGATGCCCATGAATTGCAAAGTGCCGTCGCTGGTGATTCCGTGGTGGCACGGCATTATTCAGATTTTCGAATCATTCAGGCGCACACCCTTCGCCTGAATCGTCCTTTGGAGATGTACGTTTCTTACCGCAAGAACAATCAGGTTTACTGGACGAAAAATCGCATGCTGATTCCCGCGGGTGAAACACTCATTTCAGATGGAGAAAATCTCGCGCGTGTGCGCTGCGCAAATCGCCTCTCTGCAATCGCCGCAAAACCTGTCGCTGCGAGTGACCCAACCACGGAAGAATTAAGTGAGCCGACATTTGTACCGCCGCTGCTGGCTCAGTTGCTTCCCGGTGAAGGCAGCGAATTTTTCTCGAGTGGTCCGGACGGCCTCATTCCGGCGGGTCCGCTGGCCGCGAAGGGTCCAGGCGCCACTTCAAATACACCGGGTTCGCCTGTCCTTCCGCCAATTCTTGGTCCGGGAGTTCCGCCTTTGGTTCCCAATATTCCTGTCCCGCCTCCGCCAATTTCAACGCCCGAGCCCAGTTCGTTTTGGCTGCTTGCCATCGGGATGGCGCTGGCCGCGTGTTCGTCACGTTCTCCCTGCGCCGCAACAGCTCCTCCTGAGCCCGCGTATCTCGCGGGCAAATCTGAAACGATTGTTTCGCGCCAGAGCTTCTCCCTATATACTCGCGTGCACGTTTGGACCTGGACATCTAGCCCATGCCAGAATCGCAGGAACTTGCTCAGAGCAAGGAACGCAGGCTCGAATCCTGGGGAGAAATTGCTGCCTACCTGCGGCGCGAAATTCGCACCGTCCAGCGCTGGGAGAAAACGCTCGGCCTTCCTATCCGCCGTCTTCAAGTCGGCAGACAAGCCTCGGTTTACGCTTTCCCATCTGAACTCGATAAGTGGTACCTCGAACGCGAACCTCAAGTAAAAGAAGACGATCATACCGACGGGCCTACGCCCACTACGCCACCAGAGTTACGGCCAGCGTTTCCCATCCAGGCAATCAACGAAAAGGTGTCGCAGGAAATTCCGTTCTACAAGAAGAAGTCAACATGGTTCGGGGGACTGGCGTTTCTGGTCGTCGCTGGCTTCCTTGTGGCTCGCTTCACGGTTTGGCTGCCAATCGTTTCTGTGCGACCTCGAATTCCCGTTCCGCTGGACGGGAAAATACGCCTGTTCGTTCGCCCGTTTCAGAATATCAGCGGCGATCCGGGCCAATCCGAGTTCACCGAGGGCCTGACGAATGAGTTGAACACGCGACTCGGCCGGCTCGATCCAAAAAGGCTTGGCGTAATTGCGCCAACTTCATCGAGACAGCTTGGCTCGAAGTCTATTTCGGAGCTCGAAAGCCTTCTGAAACTCAACTACATTCTGGAAGGCAGCGTCCGCCGCGCGAGTGAAAAAGTTCGCATCGATATCTCACTGATCTCGGTGAAGGATCAAACGCCGCTTTGGTCTGACTCATATACCGAAAACCTCTCGGACATTCTGAAAGTCCAGGACGAGGTCGCCGAAGCGGTCGCGCAAAAACTACTGATCAATCTTCCTGCAGCCGCAGGCGCAAGTTCTGCAGCTAGCGTCGATCCAGACGGCTACAACTCTTACCTGCGCGGCCGGCGATTCTGGGCCATCCGCGATCTCTCGCGCAGCGTTCCAGCGTTCGAAGACGCCGTCCGCAAGCTTCCGCAATATGTTCCGGCTCGCTCTGGCCTCGCCACTTCCTATGCCGTGATGGGCCAAGCTCCAAACGATGCCGTGCCGCCAACCGTTTCCGCGCCAAAGGGAAAAGCCGAAGCACAGCGCGCCCTCGCAATGGATCCAGCTAATGCCGAAGCGCATTACGTCCTCGGCAACATCGCAATGTATTACGAATGGGATTTTCCGGCGGCGGAAAGCCACTTGCGAGAGGCCATTCGTCTCGATCCCAACGATCCCACCGCCCATCAATGGCTCGGCCAATATTTCATGATGCAGGACAGGCCAGCCGAAGCTCAGTCAGAAACCTTAAAGGCCCTTGAGCTTGATCCGGTGTCTCCGATCTTCACAACCGCCCGGGCCGAAACATTTTATTACGCCCACGATTTTGACTCAGCCATCGCGCAGGCCAAGCTCACTCTCGAACAGTCTCCCAATTTCCTCTTGGCCCAACTCTGGCTGGCCTCCGCCTACCGCGAAAAGAAAATGTACCCCGAGGCCATCCAACATTTTCGCGCCATGTGCAATTGGGTTCCTAATAATCCCGCGCTCCTCATGACTCTGGGACATGCCCTGGCCGTTTCCGGTGACCGTCAGGGCGCACTCAGCATCCTCGGCCAGCTTCAAACGCTGTCCCACCAGCGTTATGTTCCCGCTCTATATATCGCTGGGATATACCTCGGGCTTCGCGACTTCAACAACGCCTTTCTGTACCTCGACCGAGCTATCACGGAGCACGACGACCGCCTAAGTTATATGGCGGTGGAGCCCATGGCGGACCCACTGCGTTCCGATCCTCGCTTCCAGACGGTCCTCACTCGCATTCACCTGAACAGCCAAAAACACTGACCTCGTTCCATTTTTCCTTTTGTTTTCATAAACTTCGGGTGATTTTTCTGCCGTCAGCCTCGCTGTTACGAGCCCTGAAACGACGGAGGTTTGTCCCACGACATCATGCGTCACTGAAGATTTGACGCTTCTTGTCGCTTGAGTGTCGTTTTGCCTACCGCGTAGCTTCCACTCACCGGAGTCGCATTGCCGGAATTTTTGAGGAGTTCAAATGATGGCGCTCCCCAGCCAAATTTCATCGCTCATTGGAATTCCACTGACCCTTGTTATCTCCTGTTTGCTCGCGGAATTTTTCGGCTACTGGCTGCATCGGTTGCTGCACAGCGACAAGATCCCATTTCTCAGCCGGGGACATCTTGTTCATCATTTTCTGATTTACGGCCCTGGACGGCCGATGCGCCACGATCACTACCAGGACGCCACTGACAATCGGTTTTCGGTCGGCAATGTCGGCCTCGAATGGATCGCACCCTCCGCGATTATCCTCGCGGCGTTGTGGGTTCTAATGCTGGCCCTTCATATTCGAGCGCTTTACCAGTGTATCGCTCTCGCCACACTGATCGTCTGGCCGACCTTCATGTTCAGCTATCTTCACGACCGCATGCACCTTTCTGAATTCTGGATGGCGCGCAATCCCGCGCTGAGCTGGTGGTTTCGCGCGGCACGCCGCCGGCACGACATTCACCATCACGCCGTCAACGACAACGGCCGCATGGACGCCAATTTCGGAATTGGATTTTTCCTATTTGATCGCGTTTTTCAAACCATGGCATCCCGCCACCGCCCGTTCAATCGCACGGGCTTTGAAGCCGCCATGCTCCGGTATGGACTGGTCGAGCACGAAGGCAAGCTGGTGCCCAGCACTGACCTTTCGGTTTACTCCAAATTTGCAGGAAGGCTCAAATGACCCGGCAAGCCAGCGAACCGAATGCGTCGCGGCTGCATGGACACCAGGTAATTTCCGTTTGCTTCAGGTGTGCTCAGGCAATTGCCCCGGACTGGCCTTTCGTGATTCTTTGGCCGTTCTTGAAGATTTCTGTGGCTTCGTCAATCGCGCGGTTATCGCGGTCGCGGCTGTCTCGTCAAAGATACCGCGGGACGGCCGCCCGCTCCCGTCAATCACACGTAAAGATTTCGCGTGCATCTCGATTTTTCAAACTTTGATCTTCGTGTCAAAAAATTGTCCTTTATTTAGAAACGGCTCGCGGTTTCCTGCGTCTACCCTTTCAACGGAGATCCCCATGCATCGTCGTGTGCTCGCTCTTTCGCTACTGCTAGTATGTCCGTCCGTTTTCGCGCAAAACGCTGCGTCGTTCCGCTCCGGTCCGGAGCACACCGGCGTTTACGAATCTCCAGGGGTAGCTGTACTTCACAAGGTTAAATGGCGGTTTCATACTGCAGGACAGATTCTCTCGTCGCCTGTCGTTGCGGCCAACACGGTGTATTTTGGCAGCAACGATCACCATGTCCATGCACTCGATCTCTCGACGGGCGCCGAAAAATGGAAATTCAAAACGGACGGCCGCGTTCCTTCCACTCCGGCGGTCGCCAATGGTGCCGTGTTCTTCCTGAGCTATGATTCAAACTTCTACGCGGTCGACGCAGCCAGCGGCGCGCTGAAATGGAAATTCGCCACGGGAGGAGAGCGACGCTTCGCCGCGAAACATCTTCACGGCATGGAGCCGGCCGGCGAAACGATGCCCGACCCATTCGACTTCTTTCTCTCTTCGCCAGCCGTTGCAGGCGGAATCGTATATTTCGGATCGAGCGATACAAATGTGTACGCGCTGGACGCCGCGCGTGGCGCGCTGAAATGGAAGTTCAAGACAGGCGATGTCGTACACTCTTCTCCAGCTGTCGTCGATGGAACAGTATTTATCGGGAGTTGGGATACCTATCTTTACGCTCTGGATGCTGCGACCGGCAAAGAAAAATGGCGTTTCAAAACTGGCGAGGACCATGAAACTTACAATCAAGTGGGTATTCAAGGTTCGCCTGCAGTTGCAGGCGGAATCATCTATTTCGGTTGCCGCGATTCCAACTTTTACGCGGTTGACGCGAACAGCGGCAAACAACTGTGGGTCTTCAATAACAAAGGATCGTGGGTGATCAACTCGCCCGCGGTGCGCGATGGCAAAGTTTATTTCGCTACGTCGGACACTGGTTTGTTCCGGGCGCTCGATGCAAAAACCGGCACGCTAGTCTTCACGGTCGATTTCAAGCATTGGCCAATGTTTTCCTCGCCAGCGATTGCAGGCAACATGATCTACCTAGGTTCGCATCAGGGGCGCCTGCTCGCTATTGATCTGTCGACGCAGAAGAACGCTTGGTCGTTCGAAACCGAAGCTTCGAAAAAGAATGGTCCAGGGTTCACGGACGGCAAGGGCGAGCCAAACTATGCCGCCGCGTTTGCGGCTTCTTTTTACGACGAGATCGTCGCGGGTGTTCAAAAAATGTTTTCGGCCGGTGCAATTCTTTCTTCGCCAGCCGTTTCGGGGGACACGATTCTTTTCGGCTCGACTGACGGCGATCTGTACGCAGTCACGTAAATCGATTGTTATGGTTATTTTCCTGTTTGCCGCGACGCACGCGACGCGGCGCACAATTCCGCGACTCCATGGAACGAGGGAGCCAGTTCAAATTGGTCAGTAAGTCTTTTCGAACTCCACGACGTTGTGAACGTCGTGTCCCTCCGCGTCTTTCCCGACAAAGGTTGAGGTTCGCGTCTTTCCGTCTTTGGAAACCTTTGTGGTTACGGTCATGATCAGTTGACCGCCTTTTTTCTGCGTGGTTTGAACGGTGCTGGCGTCAATGCGCTTTACGGAAACCGTGTCCGCGTTCGGGATTCCCGTGGCCGGATAGTCCTTGCCATCGAATTTGGCGCTGTATGCGACGTGGGTGGGCTTACCTTCGGCGTCAACGCCGTTGGCTTCCACCGTGTATTCGTTCTCGTCCGACTTGATTACAACGGTCAAACTTTTCGGAGCCGGACCGGGGCTGTACTTTGACTTTGCCGGATTCATTTTCCATGTGCCTGAAAGTGCATCCGCCGCAGCCGTCGCAATGCACAAGAACATCGCCGCAAGGAAAACCGTGGTCCCAAGAATGATCCATTTTTTGTTTTGCATCGCATTCACTCCTGGATGGATTTGGGAAGGAAAGCCGTTGACACCCTTATCCTCGCTATTTCCGCTTTTGTCCAGAAGTTCCTTTTTCGACTTCAGTACCGACAATCCCGCCGCCAGGCGCGGATTTCGTCTTCCACTGAAAACCGTGTTCCCGGATTCGCCGCGAATTTCGCATCCAAACCGAATGCGTGGGCCTTCAGGGGCACAAGGAAGTAGGACCTTGAGCGCAAAAAACCTCGCACAAACAGTTCAGTGAATTCGGTGACGCCGAGTACATTGACCTGCGCCGCATGCACCAGGCCATGGAATAGATCCCGACCGGTGATCTTTCCATTGAACACGACGACGTCCAAGAAGGTGACGGCCGCCTTGTGCGTGATGTCCGGCAAATGCCGCACTCCTTTTTCCCTTGCCGCTGGGTAAAACCACGGATTTGCGACTCTTCGTTCCGCCAGTTCCACCACGCGGACTTGATCCAGAAGTGCGGCTTCAAAAAATCTGTCCATCGATTCTCGCCATTCGCCGCGCAATGGCTGCCCGACAGCGAAATAAGACTCGCGTTCGGAGAACAGATACGACGTGAACCATGCGATCGCCTTTTGTATTTCTGTTTCCTGATACGTTTGAGACGTTATTGGTCCGCCGATTGCCGGCCGCGATTCGCTGCTTTTCACGGGAGCTGGCTCGTCCCGCCATTCTTCGAACTCGGCTGCTGGTTTTGACTTCTGTTGAGGGCCCTTGTTTGAATGAAATGCGTTCCACTTAAAAGGCACACTACTCTCCCGTTCTTGACAGCACTCAGGCTATCTTTTGATTTTGGTCGAGAAGGATTGTATCGGGTTACTTATACAATGTCAATGTATAAACTAAACGAAAAACGGGCATAGTCCTGGTGCTGCGTCAGCCATGAATGCTCCTAGATCGGTACAGTATGGAGTTTATGAACACTTATGCAGGATAGTTCTTGGCTTCGCCTTCTGTTCGTGATATTACTTTTACATTGTATTTCTTATGAGCAAAGGTAACTGAAAGGATTGTGCTCACATGCCTCCTCACGCAGATCAGTTGTTAGAAGAACGCATCTTGAAGGCGGCGCAGCGGCTATGGCGCACCCGTGGCGAACATGGCCTGACGCTGCGCGCCGTGGCACGCGAAGCCGGCAGCACCACGCCAACGGTTTATAAGCGCTTCCGCAATAAACAGGCGCTCCTCAATACTTTGGCCGAACGCTTCAAGGCCCAACTAAATGAACACCTCTTTGCTTCCAAAACTCTGGAAGAAGTCTGCAGCCGCTATCTCTCATTCGCTGAGACGCACCCTCACGAATACCAACTGCTTTGGCACTCCTGGACGGACATCTTCCACCCCGACCGGCCGCGCCCGGGACGCGCATGGGTGCTCACCCAGTTCGCGAATCGCTTTGGCGGAAGGCCCGAAGACTACGCGCGCGCGTTCTACGCCATGTTTCTGCTCGGCCATGGTGCTGCGACTCTACTCAGTGTCCCTGGCGATGAGATCGCTCGCGACGAAGTCCGTCGCAATTTTCTGGCGATCTCGCAGACGTTCATCCGCGAAATGGCGGTCTTCCGAGACTAGAGAGGGATTTTTAGAGGGCGCGATGGCCGAGGTGATGCTTCTTTCGATGCTCAGTATCGAAATTTTCTTTTGGCCTGCGCGCAAAGTTTATTCTTATAATTTAAAATAATAGTGTGGCTCTTCGCATGCTCTGCGAACGACGCAACGCAAATGGGCATCGACATTCGGGCGATGCGGAACACCGAAACCTAGAAGGAGTTGGAAGGAAACTAGAATGGCAAGAACACTGCAGGTCGCACCCCGCACAACTCGCAAACCTCGCGAGTCCAAAGTTACTCCGACACTTGAACAGATACAGCTGCGCGCTTACGAAATTTTCCTCGAACGCCGCGGCGCTCCCGGCAACCAGATAGAAGATTGGCTCCAGGCCGAACGCGAACTCGCTGCCACGACCCAGCCAAAAGCGCGTAAAGGTGCGCGATCCCCGAAGTCTGAAGCTGCCTAATCAAGGCTCGATCTCGTTTTCCCAATCGTAGTGCGACTTAACTCCCCTACGCTCTTTGGCAGTTGAAGAGCCCGGCGTGGTCGCAGGAGAACTCTCCGATCGTTGTGATAGCCTCTGTATGTTGCGAATCACGGCGTGGCGATTTCATTGTTCGGCTGAGCGATTCGGGGAAAAGCAAATGAGCTACGTTGAATCGAACTTGGTACCAGGGGAGACCGTAATTTACCAGACTCGGCTCCATTGGGTCGTGATGCTCGGGCACCTTGTCCTGGGATGCTTCCTACTTGCGCTGCCCGGAGTGTTCCTGCTTTATTACACGCGCAGCCAGACCGGAATGGAGAGCCAGACTTTACGCGTCATGGAAATTGGGTCCGCTGTGTTGCTGGTTTGCGGTGTCGTGGTGATTCTTGCGGGCATGGTGCGGCGGAACGCGACGGAAATGGCGGTGACGAATCGCCGTGTGGTGATCAAAACGGGACTCGCCAGCCGGAAAACAATCGAGATGCTGTTGAACAAAGTGGAGAGCATTGAGGTAAGCGAAACGACTGCCGGAAGGATGCTTGGTTATGGAACGATTGTTGTGATCGGGACTGGCGGCACTCCTCAGCCCTTTCACAAGGTCGCGCATCCACTTGAATTTCGCAGCCAAGTGCAGAAGCAGATTGAGAAGCTGCAGTAAGAGAAGCGCGCCGTCTGCCAATCGCTCGCTGATACACTTCGCGGGGGGAACTCGTCGCATTTCGTGGCCGCAATCAATCATTCTGTGGAATGCGCTCAGGTTCGTCCCGTTGACGGACCTCTCTTATGCGTTGCTCATCGAGCCTAGTGTTCTGCACGCTGGTTCGCTTTTCTGCTTCTGCTTGAATACGCTTCGACTGTGCATGTGTAAACAACAGTCCGCCAGTCAATGCCTGCTGCACCTGTTTGCGTCCCCATTGCGGCTGCATGACTCCCGAACCGGAGTGACTGTTTGACCCAAGCAGGAGATGCCCGAGTTCGTGTGCGATGACGCAGCCGAGAATGACAGGGACCTCGAACTCGTCGTTATCCCTCTTGGCACTGCGCAACGCGTAGTCGTAGTAAACACTGGCAAAAATCGGCACAACCGCGAAACCAAAGACAGTGTCTTGAAACTTGTTCTGGGCTCGTTCTGGAAGCACGCGTAACACGATATCGGTAGCTTCAAGCGGCTCGAGACATGGATTTTGCTGCACATGGACGCCGCCGTAATGTTCCATGGGGCAATCCAGCCAAACCATCCGCAAACCTGCCTCGCCGAGGATTCGGCCAGCTTCACGCTCGGCCCTGGCTACGATCAGCGGTGAAGCTTGTGTGTAGTTGTTCACGCGAACCCTGAGCATGGTGCGGGGGTCTGTCACTTTCGCGAAAACAGCGTCTGAGCTGACTAGATTGATTACGCCGACCAAGCCCACCATGATGCCAAGCCCCAGCCGAAGCCAAGGAATCCGCTGACGCCTAAACGCTCGCCCGAACGCCCGATCTTGCTCCCTGATCCCGATTTTCATGTCGTCCTCCTCGCGCGAGTGGCGCGGCGAGGAGGACGTTGGGCTTTGCGTGCAGCTACCTCAATGCATGGGAACTCTATCGAGGTAAGTGAAAGATGGAATGAAACTCACGAGATAACTCATTGGAACTAAAGAGGCTGGAGGACCAACTCAATGAGCCAGTAACCGCTCTAGATACTTGTTTAATCGGAAAAGGGTGCTAGACTGACGCCATTTGAGGCCCCACGCCTGTGGCAGAACCAGCCACCACGTCCGCTGTCGTTCGTTTCGGCGTTTTCGAAGTTGACCTTCGCGCGGGAGAGCTGCGCAAAAATGGTTCCAAGCTAAAACTTGCCGGCCAACCCTTCCAGGTCTTGGCCATCCTGCTGGAGCGCCCGGGCGAACTAGTGACTAGGGAAGAGTTGCAGAAGCGCCTGTGGCCGGACACGTTTGTCGACGTCGACCACAACCTAAACACTGCCATCAACAAGATTCGCGAGGTCTTGGGCGACTCGGCGGAGAACTCCCGATTTGTCGAGACACTCTCTCGAAGAGGCTACCGATTTATTGCGCCCGTAAATGGTGGCGTCCCTATTCCCAAGCTACCAGAAGCAGCGATTCCCTTAGACAGACCAAAGACCAGGGGAAGACTTTTCTCTTCCGCGTTGGTAACAACGATCGTGACGATTATCTTGGCAGTTAGCGTCGTAGCCCTCTCTAAGACGGTTTTCCGAACTCCGAGCGCGCCAAGAATCCTCCGTTTCACACGGCTTACCGACGACGGTCAGACAAAATTCGGCCCTTTGTGCACCGACGGTTCGCGAATCTACTTCAATGAGGTAATGCGGGGTCCGCGCAGCCTCATCGTTCAGGTGCCCATCAAGGGTGGCGAGGTCGTTCCCCTCTCGACGCCGATCAAGCAGCCTGTGGTGCTTGATCTGTCAAAAGAGGGAACCGACCTTCTGGTAGGGAATGGCGATGAAGGTGGGACGCTGTGGGTGCAACCGGTTGCGGGAGGATCGCCGCGGCGTGTCGGGACGATCCTCGCGGGGGCTGCGCGGTTCGGCCCGGATGGAACGAGCATCATTTACGGCAAAGGTCATGACGTCTACTCCATGAGCCTGGACGGTTCATCTCCTCGAAAACTCCTTACGGTGGATAGTACGCCTCTTGCCTTCCGATTTTCACCGGATGCACGGGTCTTCCGATTTAGCCAGTTTGATTCCGTAGTCGAATCCGTGACAATCATGGAAGCCTCGGCAGATGGGACGCGGCTCCGCAAGATGTTTGAGGGGCTTCGTGGCGAATGGACTTCAGATGGCCGGTTTTTCATTTTTGAGAAGATGATCGACGGCAGAATCGATCTTTGGGGTTTGCCGGAAGCGAAAAGGTTTCCCTGGCAAAAACGTAATCACAGCCCAATCCAGCTGACTGCCGGCCCGCTGAGTTTCGCGGATCCTTCGCCCAGCAAGGATGGCAAAAAGATCTACGCGGTCGGTGTTTCCCAGCGAGCTGAAGTGATCCGTTACGATTCGGGCAACCACCAGTTCGTGCCCTACCTCTCGGGAATCTCCGCGGAGGGCCTGGCATTCTCACAAGACGGGCAATGGGTGGCCTACACTTCCTACCCCGATGGCATGCTATGGCGGAGCAAAGTGGATGGAAGTGAGCGGCTTCAACTCACCTTTCGTCCCTTGCGGCGAGCTTTTTTGCCGCGCTGGTCGCCGGACGGCAAACAAATCGCTTTCAATGCCATTGTTCCAGATGCCAGCTGGAATATCTTCCTGGTCTCGAGCAACGGCGGCACTCCGCAGCGAATTCTCCCAAGCGAACAAACTCAGATGGATGCGAACTGGTCACCGGACGGAAACTCACTGGTCTTCGGTTCCGTTTTCGTCCCCAACGCGCCGATTTACATCATCGACCTCAGGTCCAAGCGCGCTTCCCCCTTGCCCGGTTCAAATGGTCTCTTTTCCCCCCATTGGTCGCCAGATGGAAGACAGATTGCGGCCATCACGACCGAACGTCCCCGCAAGTTGATGCTCTTTGACTTTTCCACTCATAAGTGGACGGAACTGTTCGGATCTGAAATGGGCTACGAGAATTGGTCACGCGACGGAAAGTACATCTATTTTCAGGACTATCACGACCATGCGCCGGACGTCGGCTACCGGATCGTCCGTCTTCGGCTGAGTGATCGCAAGGTTGAGAACGTGGCGGAGCTTAAGAATCTCGGGGGCTTGACGGGAACTTTCGGAGACTGGTTTGGACTTGCGCCCGATGATTCTCCGTTGTTCTCTCGCGATATCAGCACTTCGGAAATCTATTCGCTCGAAATGGAATGGCCGTAGTTCGTCCCCACTTCCGCACTCGACGCCGCCGTCCTCAAGCAGAATTGGGTAGCGCAACTCGTTGCGGGCCAGCCGATGTGCGTGAGGGCAACGTTGGGCTTCGCTGGAACGAAAGAAGGCAAGAGATTTCCTCGGTGGCCCGCGAACAACCCAGCCGCATAAGCATAGCTTGTTTAATCGGGAACGGGTGTTAGACTGACGGCACTTGAGGCACACGTAAGTGGCAGAGGCCGTGTCTTTCCTTCGCATAGTCCGGTTCGCGACCTTCGAAGTTGACCTTCAATCGGGAGAATTACGTAAGGCCGGTGTGAAACTGAAATTCAGCGGCCAACCCTTCTAAGTCTTGGTCATACTGCTGGAGTGCCCGGGCGAACCGGTGACTCGGGAAGAATTGCAGAAGCGGCTGTGGCCTGACACCTTTGTCGATGTCGATCATAACTGAAACACCGCCATTAACAAGATTCGCGAGGTACTCGGCGATTCGGCGGAGAACCCGTGCTTTGTCGAGACGCTTCCTCGCAGGGGTTACCGATTTATTGCCTCGGTCGATGGTGCTGGCAATGGCGCGACGCCGACTAAGATCACGAGCGCCACTATCGCTGCGCCACGACGCTGGCGGGTAGCCAAGCTTGAAAGAATTCAAGCATGAGATCTGCCTGACCACCTACGAAGAAAACATTTGAGTGCAACCTTCTTCGCGTGCTCAATGCGCGGATTCGGCTGGAATAATTTGTGCTTTGGTCTCAGCTTGAAGAGGACCTGGAAGTCGGCGAAGAGCGGGCACTCTCTAAAACAACCAATTCGGTTCTCGCGAATCAAAGATGAATAGGGCATTCTATGTCTTGGCTAGGTTCCACGTTATCTCCCATGGACGAGCTTTCTCAACTCGCGTCTCTTCCCCCGCAAGGGGAAGCTGATCCCGTTCCGCAGTCGCTGCTCGCGGCTTTTCCGGAGCAGGCGAAAACTCTTGGCCTGCTTTACGACGTAAGCCGCGAACTCACTTCCATTCTCGATCGCGAAGAATTGCTCGGGCGTATCGCCGAGCGCGTGAAGAAAATCGTCAACTATGACGTCTTCACGGTGATGCTGTGGAACGAGAAGACGCAGCTCCTTGAAGGCGTTTTCGCGATGCACTATGAAAACTCCATTCCTTCGAGGTTCCGCATTCCGCTGAATCAGGGAATCACCGGGCACGCCGCTGCTTCGCGGCTACCGATTCGTCTCGATGACGTTCGCCTCGACCCTCGTTATATCCCTTGCGATACCTGCGAAGTGGTCAGCTCCGAGCTTGTGATTCCACTTCTCCTGCAGGACCGCCTCATTGGCGTCCTGGACCTCGAGAGCAAGCGCTACGCCGCGTTCACCGCTCAGCACGAACGCATGCTGATGGCATTGGGGTCATTCATTGCGATCGCCCTTGAAAACTCGCGCCTTTACCAAGATGCACGCGAGAATCAACTTCGTCTGCAGGACGATCTGGATACCGCACGCGAAATTCAATTGCAACTGTTGCCGCGCGGAGCCCGCGAAGTGCCGGGCCTTGATATCACGGCTGCTTATGTTCCTGCGCGCGAATTGGGCGGTGACTTCTACGACTTCCTGCCTTATGGCGAAGGACGGCTGGGGCTGGCGCTTGGTGACGTTTCCGGCAAAGGGACGGCTGCGGCGCTTTATGGCTCACTGGCCATTGGAATGCTTCGCGAACACACAGTGGAGCACACTCTTGCTCCTGCGGACATGCTGGCGATACTGAACCGGCGCTTGCATGCGGCACGGCTGGAAGCACGCTTTATTGCGCTGACATTTTCGGTTTACGACGCTTCGGACCGGACGCTGACGATTGCAAATGCCGGCGGAACACATCCACTGTTGCTGCGCGACGGGAAGATCATCCAAATTCCCGTGGACGGCATTCCTCTCGGACTTTTCCCTGAAGCGGATTATTCGGTCACCAGGCTGGATCTGAAGACCGACGATGTCGTGATTTTTGCTTCGGACGGAATATTGGAATCCGAAAATGCAAAGAAGGAAGAGTTCGGCTTTGCGAGACTTTCCGCTCTGCTTAGTTCCCTTCCCGCGAAGACGTGCGTCGAAAACATTTCCGGAGCGATCCTTCGCGCTACAGACGAATTCAGCGGCGTTGGCATTCCTCCGCATGATGATCGCACGCTGCTCGTATTGCGTGTGACTGAAGAAGCGGCCACAGAATTCGCGAAACTGCCAGTCATTTACTGAACGGGTTCCATCACAAAAAACTGAACGGAGAGGCGCTGTGCTGGGAGAGGGATTCCTCGCTTCGGCTTGCCTGGGCGGGCAGGCTTGGAACGATGGTAAAGAAATCGGGCAAAGTAATCGCTGGCGGATGGTTGACGGAACTACTGGCCGGAGGAGAGCGAGCTCACGATCTTGAGGTTGCCGGTTTGCGCGAAGTAGTTTTGTTCGCGGAGGCGGCGATAGATGTGGCCGGCAACGCCTGCGGCGAGCGGTCCCTTGATGCGCGAACTGTTGCCGCGAATCAGAACGGCGAGCGCGATTTTGGGATGCGCTTCGTCGGCGTAGGTGAGAAACCAGCCGACGTGAGAAAGCTGATCGGAGCAGGTGCCGGTTTTTCCGGCGGGCATTTCGTCGCCGCCGGCGTCGAAGCTGCGCTTGCCCGTGCCGTAGAGAACGGCGGCCAGCATTCCTTCGCGCAATTCAGGAAGCAGGGGGCCGATATTTAGTTCACGCTTGATGCGGGGAACGAAGGCGCTGATTTCCTGTCCCGCTTCCGGATATTGCAAGTAGTAGAGAGTGCCGCCGTTGGCGAACGCCGCGGCTAAGGACGCCAACTGGAACGGCGTCATCTGAATTCCTTCACCGAAACTGGACATGCGGGCGACGCCCCCCTTGGCGGGCGGAGCCATGGGAAACGCGCCAGGATGCTCGTCCTGCAAATTGTATCCGGCAAGTTCGCCGAGACCGAGCAGGCGGCCGTAGCGAGAAACGGTGTCGAAACCCATGCGGCGGCCAAGCTCTTCAAAGAATTGGTTATTGGAATGCGCCATCGCGTCGGTGAGATTCATGTACTTGCGGCGGCCGACTTTGAGCATGGTGTCGCGCGTAATTACGTTTTCTTCCAGCGCTGCAAGAGCAATCGTAGGCTTGATGGTGGAGCATGGAATCGCGCCATCGGAGTAAGCAAGCTTCTGATTGACGACGGTGAGGATGCGGCCGGTGTTGGGATCGACGGCGACGACGGAACCGTTGTAACGGCCAAGAGCTTCGATGGCGGCTGCGCGAACGATGGGATCGTCGTTGGTGGCAATGTCTCCCAGCGTGGGATCAACGCCCTTTTCGCGTGGAACGTAACGATGGTGGCGCGAGGTTCGCGTGGGACGCGGCTTTGCGGCGGGCGTGGCAGCTTCGGAAGGAGAGGGGCAAACGCAACAGGTGGCAAGGAAAAGTGCGAGAGATGTTTTTCCAAGCCGGTGAGTTTGTGACATGCGCTGTTTGCCTCTGACTCAAAAATTTTGCAAGGGACTCGGCTTACCCGCTCACCCGTCAGCAACAAGACACAAGTTGCAGAGGGCGCTCGCAAATCCTTGCAGTATTACGTAGGCACCTTGAGAGCCAAAGGAAGCCGACTCAAAACAAGAGACTTAAGTGCCAAATCCGGAAAGCAGATGTTCGGGAACGATACACTGCCTCTCAGGATGAGACGTAGTTTACGAAAGGAAAGTTATATGGGCAATAGGGAAAGCGGGCTAGTACGACAGTATGTGCTTTAGATTGAACAGCTGACCAAGGGTACAGGCAATTTTTGTCAACCCTGGCCGCATGGATTTGGGATGGAACGGTGCTGGAGTTGGCCGCGGGGCTGAGATAGGATACGCGCAAAGAAATCGTCTCGTCCGTCTCAAATCTGCGGAGTCAGTCTGACCAATCAGAGTACACGAGTGTTTTACGGCTGGTGGGTAGTCGCTACGGCCGCGCTGGCCCTGTGCCTTGGGGCCGGGCCAATTGTGGTCTTTTCTTTCGGAGTGTTTTTCAAGCCACTCAGCCAAGACTTTCATGCGGGGCGAGCTGCGATCTCATTCGCTTTCACTTTGCAAAATCTGGCTGCTGCGGTGTGCGCACCGTTAACCGGGCGGCTGATTGACCGCTTCGGTGCGCGAAAAGTCATTTTGCCAGGCACGGCAATTTTCGGGCTGATTTTAGTTTCCAGCAAAATTCTGGGCGCGGAGATCGGTTTCTTCTACGTTTTTTTCGCCGCGCTAGGCGTGGTGGCAGGCTGTACTTCGCCAGTTGCTCATAGCGTAGTTGTTTCACACTGGTTCAATCGGCACCGGGGAGTAGCACTTGGATTCATGATGTTGGGCATGGGGCTAGGCGCAATTGCAATGCCCGTGGCGATAGAGCGGCTCATCGCGGTGTTCGGCTGGCGAATCACTTACGCACTTTGTGGTTGTGCCGTGCTGCTGATTGCGCTGCCGATCGGGACCGTCTTCTTAAGAGGCGACCCCAAAGAGAAGGGCCTGCAGCCGGACGGGATTACCGCAGCTGAAGGAATTGCGCCAAGAGTGGAGCCAGAGCAAAGCGCTAGGGACGGATTGAGCTGGCGTGAGACGTGGCACAGTTCAACATTCTGGCTGTTGATCTCGTCGTTCTTTCTGGCGGGTGCGAGCGTGCATGCTTGCGTGCTGCACATGCCGGCGCTGCTGACGGACCGCGGTGTAAGCGCACACGGCGCGGCGATGGCGAGTTCAATTGTGGGGATTGCGTTGCTGATTGGAAGGGTCGGAACAGGTTATTTGCTCGATCGATTTTTTGCTCCCCGGCTTGCAGCTTTCTTTTTCTGCGGAGCGTCGGTCGGAATCGGTTTGCTGCTGTTCGGTGCCGGCGGGAAAGCTGCGCTCGTAGCAGCATTTCTGGTCGGGCTCGGGATGGGAGCCGAGGGAGACATCATTGCATATTCGCTGAGCCGCTATTTTGGGTTGAAGGCATTTGGAACTGCGTACGGCTATGCGTTTGGAGCGTTTGTGCTCGCGGGCGCTCTTGGGACGTTGCTGATGGGCGCGGGGTTCGATTCCACAAAGGCGTATACCGTGCCGCTGGCGGGATTTTTCGTCGTGATGTTAGTGGCGGCGTGGCTGATGACGAGGGTTGGGCCTTATCGCTATGCAGCGGAAAAGGCTCACGAGGAGCATAGCGTTGCGCCCTTGCAGGCGGAGAGTCTCGGATAATTCCGCGCGGTATCTCCAACCGAGAGCATGGACAGATTCGCGAGAGTTCAGAACAGCGACGTCAAGATGCCGCTGCTCAACAGGCAAAAAGGGCACGATATCGTGCCCCTTCAAGACGCAACGGAAAACATTGACGTAACACAAAACGCTAGTTCTTGCTGGCGGATTGCGCTGGGGTTTCTGTCTTTTCGCGCGGGGTCATGGAGACGACGATGTATTCGCGCTCTTTGCCGTCAGATTCTGGCACGCGCAGGATCAGCTTGTCCTTGCTGATGCGGAATTGCGCGGTTTCTCCGATGGGCAGCAGCACAGGATGCTTTTCGTCTTTCGGACGGATGCGATAAATCACGCGCTCCGATTGAAGAACGTATTCCTGGCAGAGCATTTCCTGCGTTTGCTTGTGCTGGCCATCCGTGCCGAAAATTTCGCCGGCAACGGTTTTGGAGCCCTTCTCCTGCGTGCCGCAAGAGCTGGAATCCATGCGGAGCAGAGTGCCCTTTTGATAGTCGTGTTCCCTTGCTGAGCAGACGCCCGCGAAGAGCAGGCAGACCGCGAGTGTGCGGAGTTTCATGGCGATTCGGTCCTCCCTCACAACAAGCTAAAAAGGAAGGGTGTGAGGGTGAATAGGACTAAAGTTTGCGTTGTCCAAAAAGGCAAAAGGGGGCAGACAAGCTGCATTGCGTGATAACGCTCCGGTTTAGAGCTGAATAACAAACAATTATTGCTTGTCAGAGCGCTGTTTCTTATCTGAGCGCACGAAACAGAGTCGTTAGCTGGAAACCGCTCCAGGAGTGCGGAGGTAGGCAACCACGAAGAGAATTCCGAGCGAGAGGTCGATGGCGGCGAAGACCAGGTCAGTGGGATGCATACGCTTTTGGAGGACTAAAATAATTACGGGAATGGAGTAAACGAGTTTTTCGAGGATGGCGGGAATCATGATGGGACGAAAGCGAATGGGATCTCTGGCAATGAAGGTGAAAGCAATTTGCCAAACCAGTGCGACTCCGACAAAGCCGTAAAAGAAGGCCGGATGCGTGATGGGCGGCGGATCGTTCTTGCCGATGAGATCAAACATGAAATAGAGCGGAGTAATTACTAGAAAACCCCAGATTGCTGCGATCCAGAAAACGATCTTTGCGAACTTCATCGGCGGCTCCTCGAGAAAAGCGAGTTTACCGGAATTGCTGAAAATCGGCTTGCACCGAATTCTTGTGGGAGGCGCGGGTCTGACCGGCAGGGTCAAGGCCACCGGATTCTTGGTACACTGTTCGCAGCTTGGACTACCGGAACGAAGGTTCAGGGAGCCGGGTCCTAAGAAAGACGCCACCAGGAGGCGAACCATGCTGCGTATCAACGACGAGGCTCCGAATTTCACTGCGGAAACTTCACAGGGCACCATCAATTTCCATGAATGGATCGGGGATGGCTGGGCAATTTTGTTCTCGCACCCAAAGGACTTTACGCCAGTGTGCACGACCGAGCTGGGGTATATGGCCGGCTTGCAGCCGGAATTTGAAAAACGCAATTGCAAGATCATCGGGCTGAGTGTCGATCCAGTCAGTAGCCACAGCAAGTGGGCGGCGGACATTGAAGAGACGCAGGGACACAAAGTGAAGTACCCAATGATTGGCGATCCAGAACTTAAGGTGGCCAAGTTGTATGACATGCTGCCTGCGGAAGCGGGCGAAACGTGCGAGGGCCGCACGGCAGCGAATAATGCGACCGTGCGCACGGTATTCGTGGTGGGACCGGACAAGAAAATCAAATTGATGCTCAGCTATCCGATGAGCACTGGACGGAACTTCGATGAAGTGTTGCGGGTGGTGGATTCGATGCAGCTCACTGCCAAGCACAAGGTGGCTACGCCGGTGAACTGGAAAAACGGCGACGATGTGATCATCCTTCCATCGGTTACCGAAGAAGAGGCCAAGCAGAAATATCCGAATGGGTGGAAAGCGCCACGGCCGTATCTACGCATCGTTCCACAGCCGAAGTGAAGCAAAGACCCACCCTCCAAAATCGAGTGTGGGGCACCCGACGGAGTCGCCCAGAATCAGGAACAACCGAGCAAAACTGCCACATGTGAGGGTGATGTAGCGTGATTTTCAAGCAGTTCTACCTGCCGTGCCTTGCTCATGCTTCCTACATGATTGGGGACGAAGAGACGGGCACGGCGGCGGTGGTCGATCCGCAGCGCGACACTGACCAATACATTGCGTTTGCCTCCGAACATAAGCTCAAAATTCAGCACGTTTTTCTGACGCATCTGCACGCCGATTTTGTGGCTGGGCATTTGGAGCTGCGGGATCGTGCGGGCGCGACGATTTATCTCGGTGCAAAGGCGAAGGCTACGTATGCGTTTACTCCGCTTCGCGATGGCGCGATTGTTGAATTCGGAAGAGTGAGGCTGAAAGCGCTGGAGACACCGGGGCACACGCCCGAGTCGATTTCCATTGTCGTTTACAATTTGAATGCCAGCGAAACGAACCCGTATGCAGTATTGACCGGCGATACATTATTTATTGGGGACGTCGGGCGTCCGGACTTGCGCGTGGCACTTGGCTGGTCGGCAAAAGAACTTGGGGGCATGCTGTTCGATTCACTGCACACAAAACTGCTGGCGCTACCTGACGAGAGTCTGGTGTACCCAGCTCATGGAGCAGGTTCACTTTGCGGAAAGGCGCTGAGTAAGGAAACGGTTTCGACGCTCGGAGAACAACGGCGGTCAAACTACGCGCTGCAGCCGATGAGCAAAGAAGCGTTCGTGCAAGTAGTGACGGCCGATCAGCCGGAGGCGCCGGCGTACTTCACCTACGACGCGGTGCTGAACAGCGAAGAGCGGCCCACGCTGGACCAGGCGCTGGCGCGGGAGATGAACCCGCTGACGATCGAGACCTTGTTAGGAATACAAGAGAATGGCGCACAGATTCTGGACACGCGTGATGCCACCGAATTTGCAGCTGCGCATCTGGCCGGAAGTATCAACATTGGCTTGGGCGGCCAGTACGCCACGTGGGCCGGAACGGTGCTCGATCGAACGCATCCGATCGTAATCATCGCGGACCCGAGCCGTGAGAATGAGGCGGCAATCCGGCTTGGGCGCATCGGGTTCGATCACATTGCCGGATATTTGAAGGATGGAATCCGGAGCCTAGAATCGCGACCGGAGCTGACGGTCAAGACGGAACGACTGAGTGCACCCTTTGCGGCGGAGTTGCTTTTGTCCGAGAATGCGCCGTTAGCCATCGATGTCCGCGCGCCGCGCGAACGCGAACAGAAGCACATTGCAGGGAGTCTGAGCATTCCCCTGAATCACCTTGCGGAAAAACTAGACGCGTTGCCGAAGGATCGTTCGTTGCTGGTCTACTGCGCGGGCGGTTACAGGTCGTCGATTGCGGCGAGTTTGCTGCAACGCAGCGGATTCGATCGCGTAAGTGAAATTGCCGGCGGGATTGCGGGCTGGGAAGCCGCGGGCTTGCCAGTACTGACGACCCAGCCTTCATTGTAGAGAATTCAGTAGTTCACGGGACCAAGCTGGGTCGAACGTTGAGTTGCGCTTCGTTCCGTTCAAGCGAATGCGCTTGCTGCGTTGCCTACGCCAGTCGACCATGCCGAGTAAAATGAAAGCAGCGTGGTGCTGGTCCAGGCGCGACCGTAGGCCGAAGCACGAAATGTCTAATCAATGCCGTGAATGCGGAGACTCACCAGCTGATCAATGGTGAGATTTTTCATTCCGCGGGATTGCAGGCCGGAGATGAATTCCGGCGAGACACCGTGGATGCGCATGGCAACGAGCTGGTCAGGATCGGGGTGCTTGAAGCCGAGCGTCTGCAACTTTTCGATGAAGTCAGGGGAGACGCCGTGAATGCGGAAGGCAATCAATTTTTGCAGGTCGATGTGATCGTAGCCATCCTTCTTTAGGTTCTGCATGTAGTCGGGTGAGACACCATGGATGCGCATAGCGACGAGGGTATCTTCGTCGGGCTGATAGCCGGACTGATGGAGATAGCCGACCATTTCCGGTGACACGCCGTGAATGCGGAATGCGACGAGTTTGTCGGCGTCGGTTGCGGGTAGCCCGGCCTTGCGGAGCGCATCGATAAATTCGCTACTGACGTTGAAGATGCGAAACGCGATGAGCTTATCGGTGTCGAGACCGTGGACGTTTTTTGATTTTATTTCCTTTGCGAAAGCGACAGAGACATCGAGGATGGCCATGGAGAATTGTTTTTCTTCGTCGATGCCGACAAAGCCAAGAGCGGACATTTGCGAGACGTACTGCGCGTCGGGCGTGAAGTGGAAGAGACCGGCGCCTTCGCCGTTGTTGAGGTAGCCTTCGCAGTCGAAGCGGCCGGCGTCGCGAGTAATGGCGAATTTGACGTCCTGCTTGCCGGACTTTGAGAAGTCGACACCATGGAATTCGCTGGTGGGCCAGTCCGACTGATGATTCGAATTATTGTGCTTGCTGTGATAGATGAGCGCGAATGAGACTTTTCCCGGTTCGTCGCTGCGCGCGATAGTCCAGCTTCCGGCGCGAGTTTCCGAAGCACGTACGATAAGCGCGAGCACGAGAGTGGATGCGATTAGTATGTAGGCGATCAGAGCGTGACGGCGATTCATAGCGGCAAGATCCTCCATGTTGCACCTCTTGAAGCGGTGATTCCGAGCGACAACTGAAACTTTTTCGAACACACAATCAGCGTCATGCCGCAAAACGTGGCGGCCGCGGACAATGAGATGTGCTTACTCCAGGACGTTTGCGTGTTTGAGCTGGATCAACTTGTTCAGGTCAAGATTCTTGAAGCCATGGCTGCGCGCAAGTTCGATAAATTGCGGCGTAATGCCCATGACTTTCGCGGCGACCACTTCTTCAACATCGGGCTTAAAGCCAGCGGCCTGAAGGCCCTTGATAAAGTCTCCGTTCACTCCCTGGACTTTGAGCGCGACCCACTCGTCCTTGTCCGGGTTGAGTCCTGCAGCGCGTATGGTGCGGACGTAGTTTGCATCGATGCCCTGCACTTTCATTCCGATCAGGTCTTCGGCATCGGGATGAATGTTGAGATCCTTGAGCTGGTGGACATACTCGGGCGTGATTCCTTGCACTTTCATACCGATGAGCTGATCGGTATCTGGTTGAAATCCGAGTTTACGCATTTCGTCGACGTACTGAGGAGTGATGCCCTGGACCTTCATGCCGATCAGCTGATCCGTATCTGGCTGAAAACCGAGTTTACGCATTTCGTCGACGTACTGGGGAGTGATTCCCTGAACTTTCATGCCGATCAGTTGATCCGTATCGGCCTGGAAACCGAGTTTGCGCATTTGGTCGACGTATTCGGGTGTGATGCCTTGCACCTTCATGCCGATAAGCGAATCGACATCGACGTTGAGCTTCATGGCACGCACTTCGTGAATGTATTCGGGCGTAATGCCCTGGACTTTCATGGCGACAAGTTCGTCGGCGGAAGGCTTGAAACCCTCGGCGCGGATTTCGTGAATGTATTCCGGCGTGATGCCCTGGATCTTCATGGCAATCAAATCGTCGGCAGAAAGATTGTCAAAGCCTTCGGCCTTCATGCCTTCGATATAGGACTTTGATTTGGGAGCCGGGGCTGCGTCTTGAGTACTGCTTGAAGTTGCGGGGGAAGATGGTTTGGGACTGGACTTGGCTTGCGGGGACGGGCGCGGTGCCGTAACGACAATCACGCCATCTCGGTTGGCGTTCGATTGATGTAACGAGAAGGAATGGGCGGAGGCGGTGTGGACCACGCCAAAGAGAGCATTGCCTGCGATCAATGCGGCGGCCAGACAGAGAACACCGAAGGCAACTCCAGCGTTGCGAAGGCTGCTTCCCTTTTCGGTGAGACCGAGAAGGCGAGTGACGCGCGATGCGAGCGGCCCGCGATTAGCGGCCAGGGCGAAAGTGGGTGCTGCCCGCCACTGTTCCATCAGAGCGAGAGCACGAGCGTATTCGGCGGGATTTCCGCAGACGGAAAGTGCGACGTCATCGCAGCAGTTTTCGCGTTCGGCACGGATCCTCTTGCTGAGCCACCAAACTGCAGGATGATAAAAAAGAAGCGTTTCGGCGGCGACCTGGAAGAGATTGAAGAACGCGTCAAGCCGGCGGATATGTGCGAGTTCATGCGCGACCACGGCGCGCAGCTGAAGCTCTGTAAGTCCGCTCAGTGCGCTAATCGGGAGAAGCACCACGGGACGAAACCAGCCGACAACGGCAGGTGCGTCGAGATGGAGCGATTCACAATAGCGGATAGCGCGGGAGATGCCGAGCCGCTGCTGCATTTCGCGGCAGAGTGCGAGCAGGCCCAGATTCATCGGCTTGGACTCGCGGCGACGCAAACGGGCGATGACGAAGAATCCGCCGGCAGTGCGAAGGCTAAAAAGCATGACGCCGACGAACCAGAGTTCGACAAAGATAGTAAGCAAGCCGCCAGAAAGAAAGCGCGACTGGGTGCTCGCGACCGCGCGGTGAGTAGCGAGGTTAACGACGTAAGCAATGGTGGGGACGGCGGCTTGGTTCGAAGCGCTGAATGAGGGTTCGGATTGGTGAAGCACGAAATATGTAGCAACCGGCGCGGCGACCATCAGGACAAGCGCAGCGACCGCAATGGCGTAACGAGTGGACGCCTGGCGAGCCGCTGCGATCAAGGCGGCGGCAAGCGCCGCGAGGGCCGCCCCTTGCCACAAGAAGTGGAGCAGCGAGAGTCCGAGTGTTCGCAGGACGTCTGGAGAAAACCAGTGGGCAACGGCAGTCATCGGATTGTCCTTTCGTATTCGTCGAGCAAACGGCGGAGTTCTTCGATTTCGTTTTTGGAGCTGCGGCGGCCGGCGAGCGCGTGCAGCATCAGCTCCTTTGCGGAGCCGTCAAAGACGCGCTGCAGAACATCCGATGCAAACTGGCGCTTGGTTTTTTCGGCGGGCTGCTCGGCTTGGTAGACGTGTGCGCGCTGCTCTTCATTGCGGCGAACCAGCCCCTTGGCTGTCATGATCTGCATGAGCTTCAAGACAGTGGTGTATCCGAGAGCCTTTTCTTCCTGCAGAGCATCGTGGACTTCGCGTACCGTGGAAGGGCCGCGCTCCCAAAGGACTTGAAGGATTTGCAGCTCGGAGGCTGTGGGCTTTTGTAGTGACGTGTCGTTCATGCGGTGCACCATACTACGAACAATTTCGTAATGTCAACGAAATTCTTCGTAGTTTGTTTGACGAGCGTCTGAGGCGCCGGTGAGCAGCGGGTGCACTCTATAATTGGCAGATGAAAGGTGAGGGCAGACCAGCGACGCGGGGACGAAGTGAAGAAAGGCGAATCGGACTGGCTCGTGCCCTTTCGAAGCTAGGATTCTGCTCGCGGGCGAAGGGTTTCGAGCTGGTTCGCGCGGGCCGAGTGAAGCTCAACGGGACCACACCGAAAAATCCTGAGACTCCGGTGAGGCTGGGGCAAGACAGGATCGAGGTCGACGGCGCGACAGTCACGGCGGCTGGAAAGATTTATTGGATGCTCAACAAACCCGGAGGAGTGGTGACGACGGCCGAAGACGAACGAGGGCGAGAGACGGTGTATGCGCGGTTGCCTGAAGGATTGCCGTGGATGGGGCCAGTTGGCCGGCTCGATAAGGCCAGTGAAGGGCTGCTGATCTTCACGAATGATTCGGAATGGGCGGCTAGAATAACGGCGCCGGAATCGCACCTTGATAAGACATACCATGTGCAAATCGGGGCGCTGGCTGAGGAATCGCTTCTGCGCGCTCTTGTGAGCGGTGTGACAAGCAAGGATGGCCAAGTGCTGCGAGCAAAGCAAGCGAAGCGCATTCGCGAAGGAGAACGGAATTCGTGGATCGAGGTGGTGCTGGATGAAGGTAAGAACCGCCAGATTCGGCGGATGCTGGAAGCGTGGGGCGTAGAGGTGCTGCGGCTGGTTCGCGTGGCGATCGGGCCTTTGGAACTGGGGCTTCTGGGCAAAGGCGAGGCGCGACAGCTGACGCCTGCGGAGAAGGAAAAGCTCGATGGCGCGCAAGTCTGAGCGGATCGCGTACAGGAAGATACGGAGATTCACTACAGGAAACTCCTTATAGCGAAGGCGTTCGGATTCCGGCAGTCTTGCAGTGTCCGAAAGGCGCAGCCTTTCGTTCATGGCCGGGAAAGAAGAGAAAAGGCGGAAAATCCCGAGTAATCGGGATCTCAGGGCTGGGACGTTTTTTCCTCTTCTTCCCGGTATTTTTCTGAAAAGATTCCTTTTACAACTTGAAATTATGAAGCCGCTCGGAATCTGCTGGATCGCGTACGGAATTTTGCGAGTGTGCCTTGGCGTGGTGCTACTGCTGTTTGAACCGACCGCCACGGTGATGTTTGGCGCGTTGCTTAGCAGAGTGGCCGACCCATTCACCCTGATGGGACTTTTCCACGCGGTGTATGTTTTTGCGATTGTGTTGTCGTTTGTCTGTGGGATTTTGGGAATTGCCGGTGGGCTGGCGATCCTGGGGAATGCGAAAGCTGGGCGGGGACTGCTGATCGTGGCGAGTCTGTTAGCGCTTTCAGAAATGCCGGGCGGGATCGCGCTGGGCGTGTACACACTGATTCTTCTGTTGCCCGCTCGTTCGACGGACAGCGTTCAAGCGAAATAGTCGTCGAGAGTTTTGCGTGGCCTGTCTTGTCAATCGACCGGGATGGGCTGGTTGAGGCGCGGCTTCAAGTACCAGCAGGGCTTGAAGCTGTAGTGCGGGAAGAGCGAGTGGACGCAAGTGAGCGTTTCAGCAGGCCTCAGCTGGTCGATTTGATATTCATACTTGCCGTTTTTCTTCGGAATCGCCAGCACGCGCGTGCGGGTCAGGGTTTCGAATGGCGTGGTCGGTGTTGCGTACATCGCGCGAATCCTAAGAACGAGATAATCCGCTGCAAAGATGCATCCGGTGACTAAGAGCATCGCTATGAGGGCTCGGCCTGCGATTTGGGAGCGGGTCACGCTTCGGAGTATAGCCGAACGATTGCGGACTACTCTTTTACTTCGACGGGCGTGCCGATTTTGTGGCTGGAGCCGAAGCGTTTGTAGTTGGCATATTTGACTGTCATGCGGATGCGAACGCCGCCGCTGGTGAAATGCAGCGTATCGTCGGCGTGCGTGTAGGTGGGAAACCAATAAGGTCCAGTGATATTTTCGCGGTACGTTTCGAAGTGCGGAAAAATGTTTTCGTTGTTCTTCTTCATGATGTCTGGAACCGCTTTGCCGTAACTCTTTACAATCTGCAGGTCTTTCTCATCGACCCACACGCGCCCTTGGAAGTAGCGCTCATTTTTTTCTATTTTCTTGGGCCCGACGTCGAAGACGTAGGCGTGGAGTTCGTCGATCACCTGGCGACCAACGTAGGTGACGTTATATTTGGGAAGGTCTTCAGTAGTGAGGACGAAGGGCTGAATATTCTTGAGGTCGTTGAGATCTTGCTGTGACATCGTTATGCGCGTCAGAGTGGGCGGAGGAGCGTAGGTGACCTTCTCGTAGCGTTTCCCGTCGGGCGTGAAGAGAATGTCGCTGGTCATACGGTACTCGCCGTCCGGGTAGCCGTCGAAGTCAACGGTCTGCATCACGAAGGTTTGCGTATAGGTATAGTTGTCGCGTTCTTTGCGAAACTCAGATTCGTGCTGGGAGAATTTTTGAATGATCTGCTCGGCCGGGATCGCGGGCGGTTCATTGGTGATGGTGGATTCGGTGTGCGTCGCTGTTTTTTCCGCGGCCGACCCAGTGCCGGAGTTTCCCATGCCCGGCGAGCCGGAAGACCCAGATGCGGGCGGCGGAGGCAAAGGGCCCTGCTGTTGCGCGCGAATCGGAGGTACAGATGCCGCCAGGGTGCACGAGAGAAACAGGCCGAGGATCAACCGACGGTGGAAAACGAGAGTTGTACTGGCAAGATTTTCAGCGCTGGTCATATTGAGCAAATCAATTCCGTTATGAGTTTGGACTCACTGGATAAGACTTGTAAAGCGGGTCTGGGGTTGCATGGCTGGCGTTTGGGCTGCAGAAGAGCCTTGGAGCGGCATAGTCCTGTGGTAAACTTGAGAAGTTCGGTGGGGCCGTGGCGCAGCTGGGAGCGCGCCTCGATGGCATCGAGGAGGTCGTGGGTTCGAACCCCATCGGCTCCACCATTTGAAGAAACCAAAGAACTTACCCTCGAAAACCGCTAACTGTTACCAAGTACTGTTGCCAGCTTTGCATTTTCCTCTTGCATTCAAAGATGAATCTTTCACGCTCTGCGAGGAAAAACAGATATGGCGCACTACACGCTCATCGCACGCATCAACGCCGGCGACGGAAAGTTTCCCTTCGTCAATGTGCAGTTCTCGAAAAATCATCGTCCGATTCCAATCGAGGGAGCAACCTACTACCTCCGCCCGAGCAACGGCGGTAAGCGTACGCCGATCCGCATCGGCAAGGATCTGGCTCTCGCTCACACAGCCTTGATCGGAATGGATTACGGCCAACCATTCGAAGCCCCTACGGCGGTACACGCCGATCCGCCCTCCACGGTCCCAAGCACCATCGCTCGAAAGACCGTTGGCGATGCAGCTCGCGAATACATCGAGCGCAGCAAACAGAAATCGCGCAAGACATATCTTGGATATCGCGCAGCCGTCAATCTATTTGTCGCAAGCTGTAAGAAAAACTATTTCGACGAGATCTGCCGCGACGACATGCTGGACTTTCTCTATTACTTGCGGACGCGCCCTTCGGAGGAGACCGGAACGCCAATCGGCGAATCAACTGTGTTCAATTATTTCCTCAAGACAATGGTTTTCCTCAATGACCGTGGTATCGGCAAGTACGTTGCGAGAGAGGATTGGGTTCAGAAAAAGGATTGGCCGGTCAACGTGGACAAACGGAACAAGAACAAAAAGTATGCGACCTACACGGACCAAGAAGTCGCCGCCATGCTCCAGATCGCGGACCACATTGGGGAAGCTCTCATCCGTTTTCTTGTTGGGACAGGCTTTCGGATAGGCGAAGCCGCAGCCTCCGAGTGGATGGATATCAATTGGGAGGAGAAGACCATCTCGGTTCGGTTCAAGCCGAAGTTCGGATTCAAACCGAAGGACTACGAGGAGCGGACCATCGCGGTAAGCGACACGCTGCTCGCCTGCCTCCGGAAGTATCGCGGCAACGCGCCTGACGACGCGTTGATCTTCCCATCACCGACAACGCAAACCATGGATAAGCATCTGGACCGCGTCATCAACCACCTGATCGGCAAAGCGAACAAGGCCGGCTACAGGGTAAAGAGACCGAAGAAACCCTGCCACGCCTTTCGGGTGCTGTACGCTACTCGGCGGCACCAGTGTGGTGTAGATATCGAAACTCTCCGCCAGGAACTTGGGCACTCAGACATCACGACGACTCAAATCTACTTACGCTCCGCGAATACAGAGTCCGGTAGGCACCGCGCTCGAATCAATGAGGCAGACAGGTTCTCGATGCTCGCCACGCGTAAGCCCTTTATTCGTCGCGCAGCGAGAGCATGATCGACGGTCCCCCACCAAAGACATGCTCTAAATGGAAGTCGAGATTCGTTCAATGGAATCAATATTCGGATTTGGATTCGTTCGGAGGAGGTGGCGTAAAATTACAGAGGGCGTCAGGTTGATTGGGGAAAAGCTTGACGAAGAATCAAAACCGCTCCAAACGCCGAACTACGGGCTAGGTCAAATGCAATTCCCCTGATCTGTATATTGCCCTTCATCTACGGATCTCGCGCTGTCCGAGGAACAGTTCCAACGCCGCAAGGATGGTCTTCGGCCTGAAGCCTGTGAGGCTGGCTACCTCATTTGTGCTTAGAAGAACGTTTGGATCGTGGTTGTTAAGTAGGCGCTGCTTTAACGCGGTGAGGTTCAGGTTTGCGTCAGTCGAATTCCTCGCCCTTATTTGCGCGGCGTTTGCTCGTGCCGTTGCGACCTGCGACGAGCCGCCTGGCGATCTGTGCGCCGTGACGCTTTTTGTCCGAATATGCAAATGAACTTTGGGGGAGACGCGGGGATCTGATTCGATGTCGCGAAGTTTTTCAGAACGAGCGATTCGCTCGCTCGTTTCCTTTTCCGATCCAAACAGGCCCCTTGAATCCAAGAGGGCCTGGCGGACAATGTCCGCTTGAGGGGGAAGCTGGTTATAGCGGACGACCTTGTCTGCTAATTGGACGAGAATGTAGTCGGACATCTCCCGTCCAGTCTGTTTCCGGTACACCTCGTTCATATCGTTTCGTGAAGACCGTGCAATAGTTGGTGCCCACCTCTCGAATGCTTTCACCAACCCCATTCCAGCCAGTCCTTGCTCCTTCAATACTCCAAGGAGGATCTTGGCCTCCCATAACGGGGACACGCTCCAGTTGCCTCGCGCACGGCCTCGCTCAACCCCACCGGTGTGCATCGCTCTTCCTTCAAGATGTTGGCGTACGGATTCGCCTTTCCGATGTTCGACGGGCGCGAGGGACCCGGCGGTTGCATATGAGAACATCCGCTTCACGGAAACCGACTGTCCACCCGAATCTTCCACGCCATGCGAGCGTGCGGAAAAGGACTTCGCGCTGAGGTGATTTCGACTCGTCACGTCAGCACCGGTGGGACGCAATTTGGAAAGTTCGCAACTTCGGAGGGAAGGAGCTCAACGACGAATCTACCGTGAGGCGCAAGCCATGCAGTCGTGGCGAGCGTGCGTTCTTGTGCAGGTCGGATTGAGCATTGCGGATTTTCATTCAGGCCCTGGAAAACAATCACGCAAAAACATGCCGAAGTGCCAACACTTACGCGAGCGGTAACTGTCGAGTTCAGTCCCGCCGCCCGCGCTTGGTTCTTAGTCATCTTCTGTCCTGGTTGCAGTAGGCACGACAGCTAGTGAGGTGCTCAGCCGGGTTTTTCACTCCGCTCATGGGACGACTCATCACGCTTGAAGGCAATTCACCTTAAAACGCAAACCGACTGTAAAGCGCCGCTTTCCAAGCGTCTAATACTTTGTGAGCTCAGGCTTATTTGTGGGGGCTATTGGGCAGTGGTAAAGGCATTCTTTCGTCCTTCCCTGGGAATGGGTTTCATTTACTCGCGAATGATCCAGTGGTCACCGGTTTTCGCCTGCGATATGTTCTCATCTTCGAACTCACGCCTGAACCTTGGCAATTCTGAAGCCAACGGAAAATCAGGAACTTACGAGGCACTTTCAGGAGCATTAAGTAGTCTAAGGAGCGATCAGAAACACTTAATGTTCCTCAGGTTGTTCCCACGAAACGAAGAGCATAGAAACGGTTCAGATGCACCACGCGGAAGCGGGTTGGCACCCTCCTATCGGAACCGCGAATGAGTTCGAAACGAATCGGCATGCATGGTATGGAAGACTTCAGTGGTTTCCGTTCCGCACCCTTTTGGGGTGCCGTGTCATACCCACTCCCGGCGTCGAAGACGCCGCTCTTCGCCCGCTCCACCGGCGACGCGCGTGAACCGCCGCTGACGGGGCTTTAGAGGCCACTAGCTACGAGTCACATCCTTGGTTAACGTCGAAACCGTCCACGTGGATTTCAAGTTTCCGATTACGACTAATCGGGCGTTAA